>Ga0315338_1000897_pt1 | contig 48504 bp, 56 predicted proteins | sample ASW8metaG_FD_204518 | JGI IMG/M metagenome (GOLD analysis project Ga0315338, IMG submission 204518) | Ammonia-oxidizing marine archaeal communities from Monterey Bay, California, United States - ASW #8 | ecosystem: Environmental > Aquatic > Marine > Coastal | place: USA: California | collected... | reverse complement strand
GTTTTCAGCGTTTATTCTAAAGTATGCTTGCAATGGCATGTCTACTTTTACTCCAGGTGGAATGTAGATGAATGAACCCCCACTCCAAACTGCACTGTTCAGTGCTGCAAATTTGTTATCTTCTGGGGGAATCATTTTTCCAAAGTATTTTTTGAAAATTTCAGGTTGTTCTTTTAGAGCACTGTCTGTATCTAAAAATAGAACACCTTGTTTTGCTAAATCTTCTCTTAGATTATGATACACAACTTCTGATTCATATTGGGCCCCAACTCCTGCTAGGAATTTCTTTTCAGCCTCTGGTATGCCAAGTTTATCAAACGTGTTTTTAACATCTTCAGGAACATCATCCCAATTTTTCTCTGTTTTCTCTGAAGCCTTGGCATAATAGTAAATATTTTGAAAATCAATATGACTTAAATCAGCACCCCATGTTGGCATTGGTTTCTTCATGAATACCTCATAGGAACGAAGTCTGAAATCAAGCATCCACTGTGGCTCATCTTTCATTTTACTAATTCCGATAACAGTTTCTTTTGAAAGACCCTTTTTGCTCAAATGAACATACATCTCAGTAGAATCTTTGAAGTCGTATTTTGAGTAATCCATGTCAAAATTTTCTGTTGCCATAGTCACACTACAACAGTGTTATTATAAAAATCCGAGTAAAATTAGCTATTACTAAATAGGTTAAGCTAAGGAAAATGCCTCAAGAACCGCGTCAACCGAACCTCGTACAGTATGAACATCCGCAATAATGTTCTGGACATTAAATTTTTTCAGTTCGTCGGCAGTGAAAGGACCTATTGCGATTACTTTAGTTTGTCCTAGTAGCTGGACTAATTGATCAATAGCAAAGTCTTTTGTCATAATTTCAAAAAATGCTCGAACAGATGATGCGCTAGTAAAAATTACTCCATCAATTTTATTGTGGGAAAATAATTGTCTGAAATCATTCCATTCAGTTGGATCGCGAAATGCGCAAACATCATATAGATAAAGCTCAACTACATTAATTCCAATTTTCTCTAGAAGATTTTTCAGAAATGGTGTTGATGCACCACTACGTGGAATAATAGCTTTTTTACCAACAGCATTTAGTTTTGTAAAAACTTCACCAATTCCAACAGATGAATATCTTTCTGGCATATGTGCGACTTTAATATTTTCTTCCTCTAATGCATCTTTGGTCTTTGGACCAACTGCAATTACAATTGTATTTGCAATGGCTAGTTGTAACGCTTGAAATTTGGAAGTTTTTTTTGCACTATCAATCAATAGTGTAACAGCTTTTGAACTCATAAATACAGAATAGTCTGGATTTTCTTTTTCAATAGTTTCCAAGAACTCATCAACAATTTTTTCACCCTTAGTTATTAATTCAATTGTAGGAAGAGTTATGGGATTTGCATTTTGTTGGGTAACCAGTTCTATAAATTCCTCGGAATCATCTTTGGAGCGAGTTATTGCTATTGTCTTTCCATCAATCATTTTTTCCACCCGATTATATCTGAAAGATCAACTACTCTGCCTATTATAATATTAGTTGGTGGCTTTATCTTATTTCTTTTAATTTTGTTAGCAATGTTAGATATTGTTCCCCTAATCATTTTTTGTTGTGGCGTAGTACCATTCTGTATTACAGCAACTGGCATATCTTTATCCATTCCACCATCAATCAACTTTTTTGAAATCACACCTATTCTTGAAAGACCCATCATAATCACAATTGTATCTACTGATTTGGCAAGCTTTTTCCATTTTACAACGTCCGACTTTTTTTCAGGATCTTCGTGCCCAGTAACAAATACAACTGATGATGCAAATTGTCTATGGGTTAACGGAATTCCTGCATAAGTTGCAGAGCCTATACCAGAAGTTATGCCAGGAATTATTTCATATTTTACATTAAATGATTTTAGAAACTCTGCTTCTTCCCCACCACGACCAAAAATTATGGGATCACCACCTTTTAGCCTAACTACAGATTTTTTCAGTTTTGCATATTTTACCATTAATTCATTTGTGCTGTCTTGATGTGTTGTATCATCTCCTACTGCCCTTCCTACATAGATTGATACTGCACGTTTTGGAATCATAGAAAGAATTTTCTTGCTTACTAATCTATCATATAATACAACATCAGCCTTTTTGATTAACTCTACTGCCCTTAACGTTATTAATTTGGGGTCTCCTGGTCCCGCACCTACAAGATAGACTTTCCCTGTCATTGCTTATTCCATTCCTCTAACTCTTCTCTCCAATTAGAAGCAATCTCTGCAACACCTCTACTCCTTAATTCAACCCCTAACGATCTTCCTAATTCTATTGCTTCCTTTGGATTACCTGTCTTCTCTAAGATAATTGATTTTTTTCCATCCATCGAGTAAACTGCAACTTTTAATGTCAATGAATCATAATCTGACTCTGCAAATGCACCAACAGGAAATCTACATCCAGAGTCAACTGAATTAGATAGTTCACGTTCCGCCTCTATCTCTATTCTTGATTTATGATCCTCTATTTTTTGTAGTAATTCCCAAGTTTTAGAATCATCCTTTCTACATACAATTGCAAGTGCACCCTGACCAGGTGATGGTGGGAAATCATCTAGTGATAATTTTGAAAATTTTACATCAGTTCCAAGTCTTGTGATTCCAGCTTGCGCCAAAACAACTCCATCAAATTTTCCATCTATAACTTTGTTGATTCTGGTTTCAATATTACCTCTAATTGGTTTCACAGTAAGATCTGGTCGTTTACGTCTTACTTGTACTGCTCGTCTTAAACTACTACTTCCAATAACAGAATTAGATGGGATAGAATCAATATCAAATCCATCTCTTGTAATCAGTACATCATTAATTGCTTCACGTTTTGGAATGCAGGCTATTATCAAATTTGGATCCAGTTCAGAGGGAACGTCCTTTAGACTGTGAACTGCAAAATCAACCTCCTTTTCAAAAACTGCCCTATCAACCTCCTTTTCAAATATACCCTTCTGCTCCATTGCAAATAATGGACGTGTGTCGGTATCACCTTTTGTAGTGATAGTCTTGAATTCGAATGATAGTGATGAATCTGTCTGTTGTAATTCAGAAATTACCCAGTTTGTTTGTGCCTGTGATAGTTTGCTTCCACGAGCACCAACTTTAAAATTCAATTTTTCACCGCTTTTAATGACATCCCATATGCACCTAATGCTTTTGTAATATCGATATCTGTATGTGCATCTGATAAGAAAACAGTCTCATATTGTGATGGTGCAATAAAAACACCGTTTTTTAAGAGATTTGAGAAAAGTTTTTGGAACTTTTTTGTATCTGATTTTTTTGCTGTGTTGTAATCTATTACATGCTGACTTGAAAAGAATATTTGGAACATTGAAGAAATTGAATTAATTGTGTGGGGAATGTGATAATCAGATGCTAAATCATCAATTTCTTCAACCATTGTTTTACACATATGCTCAAGTTTAGGATATAATTTATTTTTAATTTTGTTAATTGTTTTGATAGAGCTTATTGCAGCTGCAACTGATACTGGATTTCCAGCAAATGTACTTGCCTGATATACTTTTCCGCCAGGTGATAGTTGATCCATTATTTCCTTTTTACCACCAACCGCAGCAATTGGAAATCCATTTCCTAATGCTTTACCCAAAGTGGTTAGATCAGGTTTTACTCTGAATACTTTTTGTGCACCACCTTCAGAAATTCTAAAACCATTAACTACTTCATCGAAAATTAATGGTACATCATGTTGTTTAGTCATCTTTCTAACATCTGATAGGAAGTTTTTTTCTGGTAATACCAATCCCATATTTGCAAGAACTGGTTCTATGATAAGACCTGCAATATCTTTATTCTTTGTTAGAATTCTTTCTAACTCATTTGAATCATTATATGGTACAACCAATGTATTTTTTGAAACTTCATCTAATCCACCATCAGATATTGATATACCATTATGTGCAGAGCCAGAGCCTGCCTTTACTAGAACTGTATCATATGCACCATGATAGCAACCCTCAAATTTTATGATCTTTTTCTTTTTTGTAAATCCCCTAGCAAGCCTGATTGCGGTCATTGTTGCTTCAGCACCAGTATTTACTGTTCTGACTTTTTGAATGGATGGAAAGTTTTTGATAATTAATCTAGATAATTCAATTTCCTGTGATGTTGGTGTAGTGTACAAGGTTCCTTTTTTTAATTGGGAAGAAACAGAATTGATAATTTCTTTTCTAGTATGACCTAAAAGTAGTGCACCATAGCCATTACAAAAATCCAAGTACCTACTACCATCTTCATCCCATAACGAACTTCCTTGGGAACGTTTAACAAAGAATGGATATGGTTCTATGTACCTTACAGGGCTATTCACGCCTGATGGAATGACTTTCTTTGCATCTGAAAATAATCTACTTGATTTTGTCAATATCTGTAATTGGTATACAGGTATTATAATTCTAAACTAATTCTAGTCACTGGTTTGTTTCACATTTAACTACAAGATCACTGTTCTGTTCTTCGATTACTATACATGTATCAATATCATCTCCACCGTCAATCATATCAAGACCAAGTCCACCTTTGAGAATATCTCCGCCTGAGTCACCTTTTAGAATATCATTTCCCTGATTACCTGTAATATTATCATCCCCACCATTTCCAAAGATTATATCATTACCTTCGCCTGCAAAGATACAGTCATTGCCATTATTACCAATTATGATGTCATCTCCACCATATCCAAATATCAAATCAGGTAATGTAGTGCCAATTAAGAAATCATCTTCAGCTGTACCCATTATCATATTGTAATATGATGGTGAATTACCACATATTTGCACATTAACTAACTGTGTTTCAGATATAGAATTACCTGAAGTATCAGTTGCAGTCCAAGTTACGATTGTTTCACCTAGTGGGAAGAATTCTGGTGCGTCGTTGGTAATGATTGGTTGTCTATCTATGATGTCTGAAATTTGAGGTAAGCCAATTTCGATAATATTTTCTAATGATGTGGCATCAATTATGATATCTGTAGATGGAATTAATTCCGGTGGTGAATTATCAACTATGATAACTCTATGATCAATATATGATATATTACCTGATTCATCTTCTGCACTCCAAATAACCAAGGTCTCTCCAAATGGAAATACAATTGGTGCATTATTCTGAATTACAATATCACTGATAGCATCATCTGCAATTGGCGAAATCAATTTAACTATATTATTTGTGGAAGATGTTGCATCAGCTATAACATCTTCAAGTTGTAACATACTTGGAGCGGTGGTATCAACAACACTAACTGACTGTGTTTCAGATACAGAATTACCTGAAGTGTCAGTTGCAGTCCAAGTTACGATTGTTTCTCCCAGTGGGAAGAATTCTGGTGCGTCGTTGGTAATTTCTTCTAATTGAATAATATCAGATGCAGTAGCAACTCCTATTTCAACAATGTTAGAATCATTTGATACTGCCTCAATTTTAACATCATTTGGTAATGTGATTGATGGTGCTATGGTATCTATCAATGAAACCTGTTGCTGTATAGATGCTGTATTACCAGTATTATCTGAAACTAACCAATTAACAGTTGTTAAACCAAATTCGAATGTTTCAGGTGCGTCGTTGGTAATTGATTCTACACGAACATTATCGTCGGCAATAATCATATCTAATTTAACGATATTGTCTTGTAATCCAGACGCCTCAAAAATGGCATTCTCTGGGGTGACAATACTTGGAGCTGTGGTATCAACAACACTAACTGACTGTGTTTCAGATATAGAATTACCTGAAGTGTCAGTTGCAGTCCAAGTTACGATTGTTTCTCCCAGTGGGAAGAATTCTGGTGCGTCGTTGGTAATTGATGCTACATGAATTTTATCTTCTGCAATAGAATTTTCTAAAGTTATAGTATTTTCTTGTTCTGATACTGCTTCAAATATTATTGAGCCAGGTACCATAATGCTTGGAGCTGTGGTATCAACAACACTAACTGACTGTGTTTCAGATATAGAATTACCTGAAGTGTCAGTTGCAGTCCAAGTTACGATTGTTTCTCCCAGTGGGAAGAATTCTGGTGCGTCGTTGGTAATTGATGCTACACCAACAATATCAGACACTGCTGGATTTCCAAGGATCACAGAATTAGATAATGGGTTTTCAGCTTCTTGTATAACATTCTCTGGAGAAATAACTTCTGGTGCTGTTGTATCAATAATACTAATAGTTTGGGAGAATGGAGATTCGTTTCCTGAAGTGTCAGTTGCAGTCCAAGTTACTATTGTTTCTCCTAGTGGGAAGAGTTCTGGTGCGTCGTTGGTAATTTCAGGATTCATATCAACTTGGTCTAATGCATATGCTTGACCAATATCAATCACCATTCCTAATACATCAGTAATTTCTAAGATAATATTATCAGGACCTGTAACCACAGGTTGAATGGTATCTTCAATAATTATCTTCTGTGTATCAGATGCGTAATTACCTGAAGTGTCAGTTGCAGTCCAAGTTACGATTGTTTCTCCCAGTGGGAAGAATTCTGGTGCGTCGTTTTCGACTGATTCAATTTCAACTATATCAAAAATTCTTCCATTTGATAATTCAATATAATTTTCCAGAGGGTCAACTGCTTCAAGTTTAATGTCAGATGGTGCAATAATTTGAGGAGTAGTGGTATCAACAACACTAACTAACTGTGTTTCAGATACAGAATTACCTGAAGTGTCAGTTGCAGTCCAAGTTACGATTGTTTCACCTAGTGGGAAGAATTCTGGTGCGTCGTTAGATATGGAACTTATTTCTGAAACGTCTTCTGCAATTATTTCACCTAAATCATCAATTATAGTCTCAATTCCAGTTGATTCAATTTCAATATCACTTGGTGTTATCAAAATGGGTTTTGATGTATCAACTATGTTAACACTCTGTGTTTGAGTTGATTCGTTATCAGACTGATCTTTTGCGGTCCAGGTTACGATTGTTTCACCTAGTGGAAATACTTCAGGTGCATCATTAGTAATATACACTTCTTGTATGTCATTAATTTCTGGTATTGATAGTAGTGCGTCACTTCCATTAGGAATTGTTGCCTCTATAGTTATATCATTTACAGTAATTTCAGGTGGGATTGAATCTACCACTATGACTTTATGAGAAGATGTACCAACATTTCCAGATGAATCTGAAACCGTCCATGTTACAATTGTTTCACCAATAGGAAAGAATTCTGGTGCGTCGTTAGATAATAATTCAATTTTTACATGATCAAATACTTCAGGTTCAGTAAATGATACAGTATTTTCATTTATACTAGTTGCCTCTATAATAATATCTTCAGGAATATCAATTCTAGGGAAAGTAGAATCAGTTAAAATTATTTTTTGCTCCATAGTGGATATGTTCTGCATTACATCTGTGGCAGTCCAAGTTACGATTGTTTCACCTAATGGAAATACTTCAGGTCCATCATTCTCTAAGGAAATTACACCAACCACATCTGAAACTAATGGAATTTCAAGTGGTATTAGATTCTGTGTTTCAGATCTAGCTTCAAACATGATTTCTGGTAACTGTTCAATTTCAGCAGGAGTTGTATCCTGAACTGTGATTGTTTGAGGTGATATAGCCATATTTCCTGAGCCATCAACAGATGTCCAGATGATTGTCGTTATTCCTAATGGGAATAATTCTGGTGCATTATTTGATAAAGATGATATTCCACTTTCGTCTGTAGCATCTGCCTGACCAATATTAACAAATGTTAATCCACTAGTGGCTTCAATGATAAGATCCTCAGGCACAAATATGACAGGTTTTTTGAAATCATTTGGAATTGGATTTACTGGTTCTAATTCAATTTTTGCCTCACTAATCTCTTCTAATTCAGATAGAGAGTCTAACTCTTCAGTCTGAATTTGTGTGGCTTCTTGCTCTTTCAATTCTTCCTGTATAATTAATTTTTCAGATACAATTGGTGTTGCAAATTTTTGAATTTGATGTGCAAAACTGTCAACTACATAAAGAAATCCATTATTATCAATTGCAACGTCCTTTGGAAGTTTAAATTGACCTTTCTCATCTCCCATAGTTCCAAATATTGATAACGTAACTCCATATTCATTAAATTGTATTATTCTATTATTTTTATGATCACTGATATAGAAATTATTATTTTCATCAAAAATTATTCCTGATGGGTATATGTTAAACCCACCCACACTAGAATCAAATGTTCTTAAAAATTCACCATCGTCTTTGTAAACATTAATCCTTTTATTGCCAGGATCTGTCACAAAGAGTTTTCCTGTTGCGTCTATTGCGATATCTCTTGGGGAATTAAGACTTCCTTCTCTATTATCACTTTTTCCAAAACTAGAAATGTATTCTCCATCAAACGAAAATTTCTGTATACGGTTATTTCCAGTATCTACTACATAGACAAATTTATTTTCGCTAACTGTAATTCCACTTGGTGATGTAAATTCATCGTTACCATTTCCAAAACTTCCCCACTGCATAATGAAATTTCCTAAAGAATCAAATTTCTGAACTGTGTTTAATTTGTTATCTACTACAAATATGTAATCATGTCCAACCGCAATCCCTGATGGTTGTGAAAACTCACCTGGTCCATCACCGTATGAACCCCACGAACTGATATAATTTCCTTGATCATCAAATATCTGAATTCGTGCATTACCATGATCTGTTACATAGATATTATTTTCCGAGTCAACCGCCAATTGTTGTGGATTCAAAAACATTCCAGGTTTTGCTAATCCAGAAACACCCCATTTTAATTCAAATGGGTGTTGTGCCGCATACGAATTTTGTGTAAATGATACGCCTAGCAATAAAACTGAAAATAGTAAAACTAGGGATAATACTTTGTACATCGCAAAATACTTTTAGAAATCACTCAAGATCTCGTATGTGAGGTTTTTTTGTAGTTTTGGTCAAAAATGACCATTCATGTATATTTCAAAGACTTAGAATAAAGAAACTGTATCTTTACACTCAAAATGGCTTGTTGACATCTCGCGTGAAGACATAGCTTGCAAGACCAATCATTATGACGCTAAAACCTACCAAAATCATGACACTTAGTAATGCAGACCATCCCTCTACATATCCAGACATCATTTCTCGTACCAGTATTACAGTATAGCTGACAGGATTCAATGCTGCAATCGATGCAATCCAATCTGGCATTAATGCCAATGGAAAAAGTGCTGGACTTAGTAAAAACAATGGCATTCCAAGAAAATTAATTATTCCCCAAAACGTTTCTTGAGATTTTGCTGCAGCTGCAACCATAACTGAGATTCCAGAAAATCCAATTGAAAATAGAATTACAATTGCCATAATAGGTCCTATCATCCATAAATTTGGCATGGTAACTCCTATCGCAAGTGCAATGCCCAAAATCAAACTTGCCTGAAATGCAGCGATTAAAGATATTGCAAGCATTTTACCAAGTGCAATCGATGATCTTGATATTGGTGATGTCAGTGCCTTATTCATAAATCCATATCTTCTATCCCATAGTGTATTGACACCACCAAAGATACTTGTAAAAATTGCAGTTAGTATGATAACACCTGGTGCCATAAATTCAATATACTCACCATCAAAGCCAACTGACTGAATGAGTGGTTGTGTACCTGCAAAAATATTTCCCATGACAACTATCCAGATTGCTGGTTGAATCAATCTGATAATAACACCACTTTTTGACTTTCTGTAGCGTTTCATCTCACGCCAAAAAATTGCATATGTATCCGATGTGATCAAAGTCCTCTTCTCCTGTTTAAATTGAATTCTTTTCGTTTGTTTAATTTTTGAGTGGTATCATCTCGTAAGTTGTGTCCAGTATATGATATGAAAACATCATCCAGTGTTGGTTTGTTTAACGATAATGAATCAATCTCTATATTCATTTCAGACGTTGTCTGAAAAATTTTAGGTATTACTTCTGAACACTGAGATGACTTTATTGTAACTTCTCCCTGTTTTTTAGTTACTTGATTTACAAATTCTATTTGCTGAATTCTATTAATTAATTCATCTTGCTTTGCAATGCCATCAATCAGTGAAAATGAAATCATGTCACTTCCCATGGCATTTTTCATAATTTCAGGCGTATCAATAACCTGAATTTTTCCATAATCAATTATCCCTACACGATCACAAAGCTTGTCAGCCTCTTCCATATAGTGAGTAGAAACGAAAAGTGTCATATCGAATTCTTTGTGTATTTTTCTAATGTATTCCCAGATCTTTCTTCTTGTTTGTATATCAAGGCCTACTGTAGGCTCGTCTAGAAAAAGCACCTTTGGCCTATGTAAAAGACCACATGCAATGTCAAGTCTTTTTCTCATACCACCAGAATAAGTAATCGCGGCTTGATTCTGTTTTTCTTCAAGCTCAACTAAAGATATCACTTCATCAATTCTAGATTGCACTTGTTCCTTTGGCATCTGACTGATCCTAGATTGAAAAATCAGGTTTTCCCGACCAGTAAGATACTCATCGACACCAATCTCTTGTTGAACAAATCCTATATTTTCTCGAACTTTTTTTGCTTGTGTAACTACGTCAAATCCATGAACCGAGGCATTTCCAGAAGTAGGTTTTAACAATGTTGTAAGGATCATCATTGTTGTGCTTTTACCTGCTCCATTTGGGCCTAAAAATCCAAAGATTTCACCTTCTTCAATTTGAAATGAAATATTGTCTAATGCCTTAAATTTTTGAAATCGTTTTGAAAGTAAATCTACTTTAATTGCATGCATAATTAATGGTAGAATTTAGATTATAACACCATTGCGAATTATATTATAAATATTGTAAGAATCTAAGAAATTTCATGCGGGCAAATACAGTTATGTATATTATTGGAGTTGGTGGCTCCACACTTATTGCTATGTTCGGTGCAATTTTGGCATTCGGGTGAAATTTTGTCTATCACAAATAATCTTACATTCAAAGCACTTCTAACAACTATGGGAAGAAAAACTGGAAAGGAACATTCCGTATGGGCTAAGGCAGTAACTTACAACGATATGATTTATTTTTCAAGAAGGAATCCAAATAGTGATTGGCTCAAAAATGCAATTGCTAACCCTACAGTAAAAGTTGAATTTAATGGGGAAAAATTTTCAGGTAGTGCTAAACTAGTTGATGACGATGACCTTGCAAGAAAAATTTCATCACTAAAATATACAGACAAGGCACGACAAGAAGAATCCAGAATTGTCTTAGAAGTTAGCATATCTATTGAGTAATTATACAATATGTATGACTGTTGAAAGACCCCTACGATCAAATTCAACACCATCTTTCATCTCACTGACTATGATTGTAAATGATATAACGTCACGTTGTTTGCATTCTTGTGCATTTAATTTCAGATTAATATCCATTAGATCAAACTCATCTTCTGGCATGTTTGTTTCGTCAAAGAATGCTTTTCCGGTTGTTTCTATTCGAAATCGTTCGCTCTGGTGATGAAATCCCAGTTTTGTCTTTATTCCTTCTTTCCCTGAAGCCTTTACGTTGACATTAATAATCCCAGGCTTTGCCATGGTGTAATCTGATTTTTGGTTTACGAAAACTCCAATCTGAAATGGTTTTCCAGCTGTTGCCTCTGCCATCTTTTGTATTCCGTCATTCATCACAACATCTACTGCCTTTATGGACTGTGGAATTTTGGCAAGCCATGTGTTAGTTCTTTCTATAATACTGGCAATTTCCTTTCGTCTTTTTTTGTCTTCATCTTCTGGTAACTTGTAATAATCAACCCATTCCAAGTAGCTCCCAGATATATCTTCAATAAAGTCAATGCATGTTCTTTTGTAATCAGTGACATTATCAGTTCTCTCAGACTCATCTTCGCCACGAAGTCCGTCATAATCCATTGGCATAGCCATATATCATTGGCAAATTTTTCTGCTAAAAAACTAATCTAAATAAGGCATTCTTCTAAATGAATTAGAATGATATTCACCGTCATAACAGAGGACCTACAAAGAGAATTAAAGCGTCACTTTCCGCAAATTCGAATACTTCTAAAGAAAAATCCTGCAATAGCATACAAACGAATTGGTGAAATAGGAAAAGAGGTTGGTAAGAAATACAACATTGAGTTACTTGTAAACTTTCCACACGAGGGAAAAATTGATAATTTTGATATGTATGGAAAACAAGATCTGAGTTTCATTGTAGATATGGAAAAAAAGAGATTTCCCATAAAGCGGGAAAAAATCAAAGAGAAGGCAAAGGAACTTTTTGGTGACGTTGAGGTGGTAGATGCATACATGTATGAGGGCAAGGAGGGTGTCAAAGTATTTCTGGCTCCAGCAAATGAAGCTGGAAGAAAAGAAGATAGGATTGATATTTTACCACATTCTCTTCATGTTTGGTTTGAGTTCACAGAGCCTGTGACTGAATTTTGCAACTGGCTTTTAGAAAATGTATATCTTCTAAAACCAGAAAAAGCTAATCCTTAGCATTTAGTAGATACTTGTTTTTATCCAAACGTTTTTTTGCAAACTTGTAATACTCTTTTACAACTTCAAATCCACAGAATTGCCTTTCATTCATTTTACTTAATACTGCAACTTGACCTGACCCCAAAAAAGGATCAAATATGACATCATTTTTTTTACTAGAATACAATAGTATCTTTTCAATTATTTCTGCAGGTAATTTTGTTGGAGTTTTTTTCTCTCCTGTCCAGTACTCACGTTTAATCTCCCACACATCTTCTTTATCCTTATAATGTAAACTGTGCCCATCATCTGATTTTGCATTTTTTGAAAAGCGTTTGAATGGATAAAATTTCCTTTTTTTCTTATTTTTACAGACGTATAAACAATGATAGTGTGATGTGACGAACTTGTTTTTTGTCACAACACCAAATTGATATTTCCAAATTATATGATTGACAACATGGAATCCCACACTATCAATTGCAGTGAGAATATCTTTTAGATTATTCCATCCCGAAAACACGTACATGCTACCTGAATCTTTTAAAATTCTATAAATTTGAGACATCCAATTTAACGTGAAGTCAAAATAGTCTTCTGGTAAAATCTCATTATATCCTTCTAGGACATGTGATTCTGTTCTATTATAATTTGCTTTTTTGGCTTTAAAATCTATGGCAAATGGAGGATCAGTGATGACAAGATCAATCTTATTTTTTGAGATTGATTTCATTCCTTCGATACAATCATAGTTGTAAATTTTATTGAATAAGATTTTTTTCAACAAATTTTTTATTGATTAGTTACTTATAATTTCAAAGATAAATAAAAAACGCAAGAAGGTTTAATTAATTACAAATCTACTTGCGGGGGATTTTTGCCTTCTTTTTGTTGGTTTGAGATAGCTCTTCTTTCAGGTGACTCTTTAGAAGCCTTTCATGTTCTTTTTTATGGCTATAATAGGCCTTAAGACATGCCTGTCTAGTTTTTGCTCTCTTCAAAGCAGAATTGAATCTTTTATGACTTTTCGCAACTTGTGCGGTGTAGCTTGCCATAAAGAAATATGATTTTCGTGATAGATAATACTTTCTAGTGTTTTTACATAGTGTTAATTTATGTTCAAATGAATTAAAAAAATCATAAAACTATTAGATGACATAAAATGAAAACAATCATGGATAAAATTGCTTTAGTTACAGGTAGCTCAAGTGGTATTGGTTTTGAAACATCGTTAGCCCTTGCCAGGAATGGTTTTCACACATTTGCTACTATGAGAGATCTAGGCAAGGATGAAAAAATTAAACAAGTCATTGAAAAAGAAGATCTGAGTATTGAAATTTTAGAATTGGATGTTGATAGTAAGGAATCTGTTAATCAAGCAATCAAGATAATTTTAGAAAAAAAGGATAGAATTGATGTCTTGGTTAACAACGCTGGTTACGGAATGTGGGGTACTGTTGAAGATGTGTCAATTAATGAATTTAAAGAACAGTTTGAAACTAACTTTTTTTCAATAATTCGATTAATTCAAAAGGTTGCACCAATTATGAGAAAGCAAGGTACTGGTAATATTGTCAATATCAGTTCAGTTGCTGGTAGAATAGGATTTCCTGTATCCCCTGCTTACATTAGTTCAAAGTTTGCTCTTGAAGGATTAAGTGAATCGTTAAGATTTGAATTAATGCCATTTGGTGTAAATGTAATAATCATAGAACCTGGAGTTATCAAGACAAACTTTTTTGATTCTATGAAGCTGTCAGAGAAATCACAACAAGATTCAACATACAAAGAAATCACTGACAAGGTCATTTCAGGTGTAAAAATGATGGCTGAAATGGGTACTGATCCAAAAGAGGTTTCAGATACTGTTATGAAAGCACTAAAAGATGAAAAGCCACTACCAAGATATGTTGTGGGTAATGATGCAATGATGTTTTTAGAAGCAAAAAAGATGAAAACTGATATAGAATTTGAGAATTATCTGAAAAAAGAACTTTACGGTGAATAAATCCGTTTAATGTGGTTAATGCTTTCAAAGATGCTTTATATTTGGTAAAACATGTTTTGAAATATTGAGTAAGTACAAAAATACCACTAAACCTACTGACAAATTACTTAATTATGTAATACCAGTGATTTTACTGATATTTTTTGGTTTAATATATGCAGTTTCAATGCGTGCAGATAATGGATTTGTGGGTTTTATTCTGATTGGCGCGGCTCTTTTTACAATCGTCTACTGGACGGTAGTCATTAAAAAAATGGTGTTAACTGGAAAGCCAAAATTTACTTCAAGAGAACAAGAATCGAAAAACTGGGTATATGATCTAATTAAAGGTGATACTGAAACGGTATTTGTTGCTGAAGTTCCAGGTCCTGAAGATAAAATTATGGTTAGATTAATTGATGGTGTTCTTTATGTTAGAGGTTCACAAGGTTTTTCAAAAGAAGTGCCAATAGAGGGTTCAAGTGATATGCAAATTGCAGATTTCAAATATAGAAATGGTGTTCTAACTCTTAGAATAACAATATCATAAACTCTTTGCTAATTCTAATTTCTCTGGAAGATATTTGTCTGTGATATTTGTCAAGCCATATTTTGAAAAAGCCTCCAACTCAGCTTTTCTTTTAATTTTTAAAAACACCTCCAATTCCTTTTTCCATATACCCTCTTGATATCTAGGATCTTTTTGTAAATCAAAACATCTTTTGATGTCAGATTCTGTCATTGGTATTGTAGGAAGTTTAAATTTTTCAATATCTGTGGCCCAAACACCCATCCATTTAGCATCTGGTACAGTTAATTCTCTTAAATGAGCTGCATTTGCGGAGCCTGATTTAATTACCATTGCAATATGTTCACCATAAACATCTCCATCAGTTAGAATTACAACAGGTAATCTCATTTCATCATGTAATCGTTTTAGCAAAGTTCTAGTTGAACGAGGAGCTTGACCACCTGTATTGATAATTATAGATTTGAATTTCTTGTCAACTTGTTCTTCTACAAACCTAGTAAACAAACCACCTTTCTCTATTGCAATTACTAATTCAGCACTAGTACCAACTAACTGAGCAGATGTCATACTTGGACCAATTGCATATCCATCTGGGTGACTAGAAAGATTCTGCGTTTTTCCTTCATACCCAGGAATTGTATACTCTATTGTTAAATCACCAAAAATACTACTTCGTTCTTCAGGAAAGACATAGAAATCTTCTCTAGGTTTTGTCAAGACCGCCTCCAAATCAACAATTATGTTATCTGATTCTGATTGATCCTCAAAATCAATTGCAAAGGCTTGTGATGAATAATAGACGTCTCTGAGAGTTGACGACTTTTTTTCATGTGTTAGTTTATTTGCAAAGAATGCAAGCCAAATTAATTGAGTAAATGAACGTAATTGTGATGCATTTTTTGCACTTCTTAATGCGGTGTTAGTGCCAAGAATATACTGCCTTAGTTTTTTGTCATAAACGATATTACTAATTGATCTATTTGGAATTGAGATTTTGGGAAATTGACCATTGTCAAGATCCTCATAAACTTGTGCACCGTGTTTTTTTAGAATTTCAATTAAATCCTTGCTTTTATCTTTTGATGATGTTTTAGTTTGTTTTTTCTTCAATTTGATTCTCCATTTCTAACATTTGTTTATAATTTGGTTCATTCTTCTTTTCTGCTAATTCTGTACAAAATTGTGCAATAAGTGGTAGATATTTAGAATAAAGATTTGCACGTTTTTTTGCCATTTCGGCTTGACCCTTCTTTGACATATATCCAGAGAGTTTTCTTGATAGGAATTGGAGTGCAAGACGTAATTCCTTTTCTATTTCTGGTCTATCAGCAACATTTTCTTTTCCTACAGTTTTGTATGGAACTCTTGTAGAGCAAATATGTGACACAATAATCAGTGGTGCTGAATCATTTTTCACTTTATATCTATTCCAATCAGTGTCATTTACAACTTTGAGTACAACATCACTTCCCTCATCATACAATAAAGGAATACGATTTGCAAATCGATACACCTTTGTTCCACGTGATTCAATGTTTCCTCCATATGCAATACCCATCTCTATGACAAATGGAAATCCAGAATATGCAGATGCAGTTCGTTGTACTACTGCCATAAAGTCTGGTTCAAACCTGCGTTCAATTCCTTTTGCTAGTGGTGATTCACCAAGAGGAGCCAAACATGTAGGATCAGGTGACCTAAACCCTTCGTAAGTTTGTAATGCATCACTAAGTTTTACTAAGTCCTGATCTGACATGTTACCAACTCTTGTTTCAGGCTTAAATTTAGCAAATTTACAAAATTCTACAGCAGATGTTGGTCCAACTCTTTGAAACCTTTTTGTTAAGAACTGTGTGAGAGATTCTCCTTGAACCGTATTTGCTAATTGCTTGTAGTAAAGACTTTCAGTATCCATTTCAGCTGCAAGTGTTTCTGATGTGCTATAATCCCAATAGATAAGTTTGTTATTACGAAGATCAACATCCTCTATTCTAATTCTTTGGAGTTTTTCAAAATCTGCTTCAAGAAATGACATTAAAGCTATTACTACACGTACAGGCCTGGTTAATGACTTCCATTTTTTTATTGTTTTTTTCATTATTTCATTATAGCTAAATTTCTTTTTTGACATTCCAAGTTCTTTCCTAATTTTTTCAATCATTTTATCATCCACATTTGGTATTTGATAATGTGTATCAACTAGCATACGACGTATTGTTTCAACATCAATTCCATAAGGATGTGGTGCAATAATTGTCGGAGATGGTGGCATTGAACGAATGATTGATTTATGATTGAATTTTTCCCCTTTTGGATCATCAAAACTAATAGTTGCATACGGCGTGATTAATGATGTCTGATATACATAATCACGAATTTTTGTACCTGCTTTTGCATAATCACCTTCTAAACAAATACTAACACTTAATCCTTTTTCAGAACTTGATTTTTCCTCATTTTTTAAAATTACAGGTTTATTTTTTTGTATATCTAAAAGCATCTCATAGTCGTGCCGAATTTTTCCATCTGCATTACTCTTTACCTTAACAGGTTTGTTTGTAGTTATTTGACCATAAAGAATTGCCATTGTTGCGCCAAGACCAAACATTCCACGTGCTTGTTTTAGTCCAAATTTTGAACCATACAAAACTGTTCCAAATGCAAGTGGAACATGCTTTGATGGTATACCAGGACCATTATCTTTAACGGTCAGTATGTATTGTTTAGGATCTGGTTTGTCTGGATCCACCGCTTTGATAGTCATATGAATATTAGGAAATATTCCACTGTGATCACATGCATCTAGAGAATTTTCTACGAATTCACGTACAGCGGTATACAATGAACGCGTAGGATTGCTGAAGCCGGCAAGATCACGGTTGCGATAAAAGAATTCACTAGGTGAAATTTGATTAAATTCTTCCTTAGAAGACATTTTGATCTTCCCATAACTGTGATTTCTCTGCTTTTTCTCTTCTTCGTGCAGATTCTAATTTACTATAAACTGGTCCATGCATACTCCCACTTGACAGAGAAGATATAGCATCTACTGCTAATCTCAATTGATTCGGTTCACCAATTATAGCAACAGTTCTACCATAAACGGTAATCAATGCATTCGTTAAATTTTCAATATTTAATCTTGCTTTTCCACCTTCTCCAATTATTCTTCCCTTTACTCTTTCAATTTGTTCTGGAGATTTTCCTGCAAATTCTTTCAAATCAATTATGTGTAATGAATTATCGCCGCTAAGTAATCTCATTGCATTTTCAGGTGAAAATCCTCTTCCAATAGCAGAAACAATTTCAACTGCCTTGAATGGTTCTATATCTTCAGTTAGTGTTTTTGTTTTGATCATTACTTCACCACCTTGACTGTCAATATCCAGATTTACTACGCATTTTTCTTCAATCAGTCTTTTAGTATTTCCAGATTTCCCAATTAACACGCCAATCCTATCAGTTGGTATCCGAATTAATTTTTCATATCTCATTTTGTTATCCTAGCCATTACATCAACAGGGTTTTCTACTGTCAATCCACGCTTTACAAAGAAGTTGCTTATGTTATTAATGTCTCTTTTTAAAAAATCCATCATTTTAGGATGGTTTAGATCAACTGCAGAGCCAAGATCAAATATTTTTAGACCACTGTTTGTTTTAAAAATATTAAATTCGGAAAAATCAGCATGAACCAATTTTGCTTTTTTGAATAAATCAGTTATGATCTGTATACATTGATGGTAATCATTTTCATCAACTTCAGATTCAAGAAGGGTTTTTTCAGGTTTTCCATCACTTCCAACAAATTCCATCACAAGTATATTTTTTGAAACATGGATTGGTTTTACTACAGAAATTCCAGAGTTATAACATTTTAAAATATTCTGAAACTCTTTTTTTGCCCATAGATACACGATATTTTTTGTGCCTTTTTTTACACGTGAAAAGCGTGGATCCCCTATCAAATACTCAGTTCGTTTTTTAAAATTTGATGTTGTTACAAGATAAATTTTTAGAGCAAGATTTGATTGATTCTGATCAACTGCCCAAAATACAACTGATTCTTTTCCTGATTTTACAGCTCCATTTACATATGAAATAATATTTGATTTGATGAGTCCATATAATTCAAATATTGTAGGTTTATCTAAAACCTCATTGATGACTTTATTTTTCTTAAACCCATCATCTAATGATTTAGATCTTTGTTTTTTGGATAATTCTAAATTTATTCTTGATTCGAATTTTTCTTCTATTCTATCAGACAATAAAATCAGTTAGTTTACCATGTAAAATTCATTTCTAAACATTAGAAATCTTTTGCTATGTGATTGTTATCCTTTAACCAATCAACTTGTGGTAAAGTAAAACGCCAAACAATATCACCGCGTTCTTTTTCTTTGAAATCCCATGGTGCAATTATAACAATATCATTATCTCTGATCCATATTCGTCGTTTTAATTTACCACGTATTCTTCCACGCCGTGTTATTTCATCAGTACATTTTACAAGAACTTGATCACTTCCAAGTAATTTTATCACCCTACCATAAAGTTCGCCTTCTTCTGCTAATCTAATTTCTTTGAGTGCACTTTCATTTAGTACTTTACGTTTTCCCACAAATGAAAATTACTTTTTTAATATATAATTGTGATGATCACGTTTTAAAGATGATCAAAAAAGGAATTCCATCAATTTGTCTTATTCCTTTTTCAGATCCAATTCCTAATTTTAGGGATAGTGAAATGGTTTGTTCTCCAACCATGTTTGCTGAAGTACATTTTTGTAACAGATATTCAGCTTCAACCTCGTCAATTGTTTTTTCGTTATAATAATTTGAACTGATTTTAATTTCCGTCTTCTCATCTTTGATTGTTTTATCAAGCAAATCAGTGTCGCAGATGTTTAGTATGATATTACCACTACTTGTAATCAATTTTGAAGCGAATAACATTATGCATATTTGCCTTTTATTGTTGATTTTGCTCCACATGCTTCACAAATAAGGAATGAAATTCTATGTTCCTTCTCAACTTTTGTGTCTGGGCTAGTGCATGTTGGACATTCAATGTAATCCTTAAGATATATCTCAAACAGTCTTTTAAAATCCTCAGGATCACGTTTACCTACAAATATCACTTTATCGCCTACGCGTTCTGCAGGAACCGCAAATTCTTTTGATAAATATTGTAAAATTATTGTTGGATCTCTTCTAAACGCCTTAGGAAACTCGATAAAATTTCTAAGAATTGTTTTTTTACCCTCCCATGTTACATCGACCATAGGTAATTCAAATCTATTAACGGAATCAGATTTTTGCGAAATACCATTTTCAATTCTTTTAAGGAGTTTTTCATAATCGTTTTTTGCCATACAGCTAAATTTAGAGAATCCCCTATATGGGTTTAGATGTAAAAAAAAGTATTCTAAGGTTTACCTATTCGGAAAACATTAGTTCCACATTCTGGACAGGTTCCTTTTACTGCTGGTCGCCCATTTTTAAGTTCAGTTATTTGTGGATCTTTTATCTCTCTTTTTTCTCTGCACTTTACACAATATGCTGTTGTCATTATATCAACATCAAAACTTGCTTATATTTAGAAACTGAATGTAAATAATTTTTCACTTTAGGCTAGATGTGAGTGATTTTTTTTATAAGCAATCAGAGTTAGTACGTAAAAAACTCTGTTTTTCACGATTTTTTATCTTATTTTGACATTTCTAACAGTTGAGTATTATAACAACTAAAAATATCAACTTTTGTTGAAATCAAAAAAGGGCATTACAATTACTATACTAGTATTAATTGCAATTACAGTTGCTAGTTTCTCTGTTTGGCAAATACCTGATAATCCAAAAATGACAATCGTAGTAACTGATTTTGAGTCTCATCTAGAAGGAATTGATGCTAGGCATGAAATTATAACTAGTGCTATAGAAGGATCATTTTCAAAATTAATGAGTGAAAAAATGCCAGCAGAGGAGTATATCAAAATTGCACAGGTTTCTTCACTACAAAATAATGGTTTGTTAATGGAATTAGTAGAAAGCGATGCACCAGAAGAATGGCAAGAAAGTTACATTAATCGTATTACTTCATTGAAATCATTTGAAGCGTATATAATAGAAACAATGGTTATGGCAGAGTTTCTTGTTGATGGTGACGGAGGCTTGGAACAAAAAGATGATCTTTTAAATAAAATTGAGAAATTTAAAGAAGAATCTATTCAATATGCTCAAATGGCAGATTCTACTAAACCATGAGTAAATACTAATTATAATATTTTCAAAAGGTGGAAATCATTAAAAGGTAATTTTGTGATTAATTATGGTATGTCAGTGAGTAAAAAACTACAGAGTGATATCGAATCTACTAGTGCCTCTAAATTACTAGTCATATGTGTTGATAGGGATGATGATATTGGTAAAAAAGCTGGAATTGCATCCCCGGTAGTTGGTCGTAATGCATGTCTTGAAGCTGCACAACGACTTGCACTTGAGGATCCTGAAGATGATGATTCAAATGCAATATTTGGTGCTGTAAAAACATACGAAGATTTGATCAGCAAAGGATACACAGCTGAAGTTGTTACTATTGCAGGTGATAAAAATAGAGGTGTTCAAGCAGATGAAAAAATTGTGATACAGATAAAATCAGTTTTACAAAAGTTTTCTGCTAATGGTGCAGTTATTGTTTCTGACGGTGATGATGATGAAATGGTTATACCGGTTATTCAAAATGTAATACCAGTTGTATCAGTACAACGGGTTGTAATGCAAGTTAGTAAGACAATAGAACATTCGTATGCAGTTTTTGGTAAATTTCTAAAAATGGTTGTGTATGATACAAGATATTCAAAATTCTTTTTAGGCGTTCCTGGAATTCTGCTTCTAATAGGTGGTATTGGCACTGTTGTAGGTTATACTGCAGAAATTTTTGCAGTATTAGTCAGTATTCTTGGTGGAGCTTTTCTTGTTAGAGCATTTGATATAGATAAAGCCTGGAGTAATTGGGCAAAACCAACACCGACTGGATTTATTAGAATATTTACACTAGTTACTGGTTTAATACTAATACTAGCTTCAATTCCTGCTGGAATAACAACTATAGATGTTTCAGTTACACTTTCTGAATTCGGATTTATTGAAGCACTCTCAAATCAGCAAGTAGTAGGACAATTTCTTTCTGGTATGTTACCATTCTTGTGGATGGGACTTGGAACAATTGCTGCTGGAATGTTAGCAAGTAATTGGCTCAATAGAAAACTAAAACATATCAGTGATGTATTAAGAATTATAGTTCTAGCTGCACTTTATCCAACAGTTGCACAATTTGCTACAATCCTTGTTACAAATGAAAGTTCATTCTCTTTAATTCCACCACTACTAATTGGTGCTGCAATAACACTGATATCAGCCACGATTCTATTCCGAAGGTATAGGAAAAAGGGTGGTGATCAGGTATTAACGGAATAAAGGATGGAATTTTAGCTGTATCAGGTCTCTATAATATTTACTCTAAAAAACTTGAAAATGATGTTCTTAAGGGCGATGTGCCAAAGCATGTTGCAATTATCCTAGATGGAAACAGACGTTGGGCAAAACGTAATTTAAAAATTGCAAAGAAAGGTCATTTCAGAGGTGCTGATGCAGTAGAAAATCTCCTTGATTGGTGTGAAGAGTTTGATATCAAAATTATTACACTATACGTACTTTCTGCTGAAAATCTAGATAGGAAAAATGATGAATTAGATTATCTATTTGAATTAATCCAAACAAGACTTGAGAAATTATACAATGATCCAAGAATCCATAAAAATCAAATGAGGGTTAAGGCTATAGGAAGGATTGAACTTCTTCCAGATTCAATTAAAGATGTATTACGTAGATTAGATAATGTAACAAAAGATTACAATAATCATTTTCTAAATGTTGCAATTGCATATGGTGGTCAAAATGAACTTGTTGATGCTGTAAAGAAGATTGGTGACCAAATTAAAGATGGAAAACTAGATTCTAAAGATATCAATAAAGAAATAATTGAGTCAAATCTTTACACGTCACACTTACCACAGTCATCACCAGATATGATTCTAAGAACATCAGGTGAAAAAAGAATGAGTGGATTTTTGTTATGGCAGAGTGCATATAGCGAACTTGTATTTCTAGATATCTTCTGGCCAGAATTTAGAAAAATAGATCTTATGCGTGCCATTAGAACATTTCAAAAAAGAAAAAGAAGAGATGGTAAATAACAAACATAAATTTAGTTATTGGTGAATCAAATTATGAAAGAAGCAATTTCCTCAGGAGTTATTTTATTTAATGAAGATAATAATGTTAGACGATATCTACTATTGAATTATCCAACTGGCCATTGGGATTTTATTAAGGGGGGGATAGAAGATGGAGAGAATCCACATCAAACATCTATTAGAGAAACAAGGGAGGAAACTGGAATTACTGATATAGAATTTATTGATGGGTATAAAGAGCAAATTGAATATTTTTTTAGAGCTGATAATCATGATATTCATAAAAAAGTAATTTTCTTTCTTGCAAAAACAAATTCAACAAATGTAACATTATCACATGAACATCTCAATTTTGTTTGGTTGGATTATGAAACTGCTTTGAAGAAGTTAACTTATGATAACGCAATTAATCTCTTAAAAAAATCAGAGCTATTTTTACAAAATTGAGTCTGCTGCTAATTTTTTTGCTACTTGTGTAGGATTCTGTGCATTAAGAATAGTTCTTCCTACAATTAAAAAATCAGAGCCTAATTTTTTTGCTACGGATGGATTTCCACCTTGAGTACCTATACCAGGTGAATAAATTTGCACTTTTTTTCCTACTTTTTGCTTGCAGAATTTTATGATGTCTGGATATGTTGCGCCTACAATTATTCCGTCAGATTTATTCTTTATTGACCAGTCGAGAAATATTTGGTATAGTGGAATTTTTTTCGAATTTTTCTGTTTTATGACATTTAATTCATAGGAAATTCTTGCTTCAGGCGCACTCATGTGACATAATGAGATCACGCCTTTACCCATTTTGTGTGAATTTTGAATTAGATTTTTTAGACTTTGATTTCCCATTATTGGATTTACAATTAATGCATCAAAACCAAGTTCCCATAAATTTTCTGCAGTTACTAAATTAGTATTTCCAATATCATTTAATTTAATATCAGCAATGGTTTGTAAACCATAATTATGTGCAGTTTTGTTGATTTTCTTAATCTCCTTTTCACCTAATTTTAATAAAAGATGAAAATTGATTTTTAGACCACAGATATACTCGTGTAATGACTCTATATTTTGAATAGTTTTTGTTTCTAGTTTTGGTGTTTTATTACTGTAATCATTAGCAAGAATGATAGTAGTATTCTTTGATGAATTATTAATTCTGTTACTGAATTTGGTCATAATCGACCAAAGGATGTGCGTCTTTTAACTTTATTATTTTGATATATGAATAACCATGCTCGCCTGTATGTTCAATAAACTCTGGTTCTGAATCTTTTGTGGTGGTGTATTTCAAAAATGGTTTTGTTGGTTCATTTTCTAAACTAACATGACAAAAATATGATGGTCCATCCTCATTGAAATTCATAAAAACTCCTACAAACCAATTTTCTTTATATGGAAATGCAAATAATGGGAAAGGCGCTTCTTCAAAGCCATAACTTATCTTGGCAAGACTAGAAAGATCTTCTAATTCAATTGGTTGATATTTCTCTGGAGATAAATTACTATCTGGTTTTAATGAAGTTGGAAGTGATTTTATCTTGATGATTGGAGAATACAATTTTGAGTTATCAATAGTTGTGTTAACTAATTCCAACTGCTCCTTTCCTGCATTAAATCCATAACATAAGTAATGACCAATTTTTTCTACTGGTGTGTAGTAAATAACAGGTTTTTCTTTTAGTAAATCCATCTGAACAGAAAGAACCTTTTTTCCATTATGCTCGTGCAAAAATGACACTCGTGGCATTCGTTCTAGTGCACATACTAATCTTGTAAATTCTAAAGGTGATTCAACTTGAACATAGTTTGGAAGTTTATCCATAATAAATATGAAAAAAAATCCACATTAAAGGTTAACCCAAAAAAATCATGTGCGTAGATCTATTACATCATTTACTCGTGGTCCAGTTCCAATCAATGTTACTGTCACGCCTAATTTGTCTTCTATGTTTTTGATGAATGATTTTGCATCATCATCTAAATCGTTGTATGATGTTACGCCTGCACAATTTGGAAATCGTACATCTAGTTTTGTAATGGAAATCTGTGTTGCACTACTTAGCATGACTGCACGCTTAGCTAAATCAAAATTAAATTCAGCTGCACGCCTAAGTCGTCCAGTTACAGTTCCAAATTCTTCCCACCCTTTTTTGGATGCTTCATCTGCATCTAGCTCTCCAGGCATAGGACCAGTTCCTACACGAGTGAGATATGATTTGAATACGACTATTACTTCATCGACTCTCTTGGGACCTATGCCTATATCAGCACAAATTCCTGATGCTGTGACATCTTTTGTTGTAACAAATGGATACGTACCATGCCATAAAGATAGATGAGTTCCTTGTGTGCCCTCAATTAGTACATTTTCATTTCTATCTAATGCAGAATTTACTTCTAATGGGACATCAATTAGAAGTTTTTCAAGCACATCAATTTCTTTTGCCAGTTTGAGAGTACGCATTGCACGTTCTGCATTGGCAGGACCTGTTCCAGATCCAGTACTGCCAATTTTTTCTTTTAATTGTCCTTTTGAATCTGCATCTCTATGGGATTGTTCAATAATACCACAGTTGTTATCAACATATGCTCTGCCGTTTACATTAAAATCATCTATTTCCTTTAGTAGTACATCGGGATTTACCACAACTCCTGGTCCAACCATAACCCTAGTATTTTTATTTAAAAAACCACTTGGAAGCATTCTAACTTTGTATACCTTATCACCATCCTTAATTGTGTGACCAGCATTTGGGCCAGCACCACCTCGTACAACTATAGATGGCTTGTCATGTAAAGCTAAATAGGATATAATCTTTCCTTTGCCCTCATCTCCAAAAAAACCTCCAACTACTACTGTTGATGTCATAATTCAAATTTGAGTCATCGCGTATTTAATCTATCTCGCTTTTTTGCCAATCCAGACTTTATAATCTCAAGTGCTTCTATCGCTCTTTCAGGTTTTGGAAGTTGAATCATGAATAGTTTATCTGGTGATTCCTTTGATGCAATTGCTAACATTGTATTCTGAGCCAGTGCCTCAAAAAATATCACATTTTCATTTGCATTAACAAGAACGCTTTCTTTGATTCCTCCATGCGAAAATGTTAATAACATTTCAACAAAAACATGTCCAATACCATCCTGAAGTATATTGAGATTAGTATCTACTGCAAGTGGTTTTCCAGCAACCTTTGATAAAATACCATCAAATTTTTTTCCATCAAATTCTATACATGGAACACTCTTTCCTTCAAAATCTTGAATTGATAATTCCTTGTGTGAACGTGCTAGAAATTTATCTAATTCCTTACTGGACAATTTACTTCTTTGTTAGTTTTGGTATTATTTTATCACTAGCTTTTACCAAAAACGGTGAGATGAATGTAGTAATTATTGCTATCATACCGATTAATGGGAATAAGAAGGCACTTACAACACCGGCATCAACTCCAACCTTAATTATTATAATAGAAAATTCTCCACGTGGGGCAGCCAATGTAAATGCTGATCTTAATGACTTAGTCCTTGATTGCCTGAAAATGAAATTACCAAGCAGATTTCCGCCAAATTTCATGCCCATAGCCACTGCAATTAGTGCTATCGCTATGAAGATATAATTTTCGAGCTGACTAATGTCCATCAATGCTCCTACTGAAACAAAGAATATAGCTACAAACATGTCCTTTATTGGACTGGATAGGATTTTAGATACTTCAGCTGATTTAGATTCTGCAATTAAGACACCTGCCAAAAATGCTCCAATTGCAACTGAAAGTCCAACAACGTTTGCTAAAAGTGCATAACCAAAGCACACACCCAAAACACTTAACAGAAGTATCTCTCTGTTTTGTGCACTTGCAACTTTATCTACAAGTTTTGGAATTGTTCTAATTCCAACTGTGAATGTCCCAACAATTAGAATTATTGAAACAACAACCACAGCGACTATACCTTCAATTGATACATTCCCTACAAGTGCAATTGATTCTAAAGATGCAATTAGAATCACGGCAATTACGTCTTCCACAATCAAGATTCCTAAAACTAGTATTGATGATTCTCTTTTTATCTTCCCAGCTTCTTCTAGAACCTTCACTATAACTGCAGTACTACTAATTGATAACGCAGCTGCCAAAAATAACGAGTCCATGAATCCTAATCCAATCATAATACATACATAAAATACAATAATCAGAGTGAGAAACAGACCCATGGTTCCAACTCCTATTGCTACCTTACCTATTGAACGAATCTTAGCAAACGGGAATTCAATTCCAATAACAAAAAGTAATAGAATAACACCAATTTCAGCAAATACATGCAATGCACCGATATCCGATAGAAGTCCAGCTGCTCCACCATCACCAGTTCCAGTGTCTGAAAGAAATGGTGCCCATAATGGAGAAAGTGGTCCAATTAGCATTCCAGCAAAAAGATATCCAATAATTAATGGCTGCTTAATTTTGAAAAATGCTAACGTGACAATACCTGCTAGAATCATGATTATTGCAAGATCTGTTACAAACGCATCTTGTGGTAATTGTAAAGGATTGATCTTATCTATTATATCCCAAAGCCCACCAGTTATGGAAGATGTCTCATCATTAGTAGACTGAACCTGCAGGAAAAAATTTTGCATCTATTAGTAATATAATGAATTCGTTATAACAATTATCAAGACAATGTCTTTATTTTCAAAATATTTTGTAAATATAACCTGGGATGATGATCAGAGTGACTGATTTATGAGGAAATAAGCTCTGGGGTATCTGACCAGTTGGTAATTTCAAAAGAACCATCGCTATATATGGTACGGTACCATACGGTAATACATGATAGAATGCACATATTGTAAACGTGGTTTCGTCGAAAGTATGAATGGTTTAGCTGAAAAAACATTTCATGAATTGCTTCATGAACCAGAAACAGTCAATAACTAAATTCGACAAATCTTATTTTATTTTAGCCTGCACTTTTTAACTTAGTAAAAATCCATGAAACTAGATGGTAAAAAAGAAAATTGTGAAAAAAAAGGGCACAGGAAAGTTAAATTCTAAAAAAATAAAATCAAAAGAGCCAAGTCAATCTCAGTTATTCACTAAAGTGTCAGCTGTATCAGAATCAACAAAAACTATATCAAAAGAGATCAAAAACATGGCAAAGATCTTCAAAGAGAATCAAAAAATTCTAGTATCAATGAATTACATGATTGATACATTAAGCTCGTCCATGATTCAGATTCAGAAACAATCAAAACAGATTAACATAATCGAAGAAGATACAGAACGTCTTTTCTCTGGACTAAATCAAATGAAAGGTAATACAAAGATCATTACGAAGTTAAATGAACAAACCGTAAAACTTGAAGAAAAAATTAGGAATATAGAACAAGGTCAGAAATCAACAACTAAAACAGATGAACTAGTTCAAACTGTTTCAGAAAGTCTTGATTCAATTAGAAATAATTCTAAAATGATAATGAAAGTTGCCGATAGAGTTGATGATATAAAAGAAGAAATTAAAGACGTAGTAAAAGAAAAAAACTCTACATCAGGAATAACAGAGCAAATTAATGAACTAAGAAACAGTATAAAATCGATCTCAAATAGAACAGGTGATATAGGCAAAGATATGTCGAATATAAAAAATGAGATCGGAGGAATGATGAAAGAGACAAATATCTCTTCAATGTTAGGTGATGGACTAAATACATTCAAATCAGAAATTGAAGAAAAAATTTCTGGGTTATCAAATCTGATTAACCGCTCTGACTCATTAGCCTCAGAATTCCATAAAAAGACTGACAAAGTTGTTCAGCAGATAGAAGGTATCAAAAATGTCACAAATAAGGCATCAAATGATAGCTCGAAAGAAGTTCTAGCATTACTGAAATTATCTGAATATCAGTCAGGTATTCGCATGAGAGCCGAATCTAAATACGGTGAGATGAAAGATATTGAAAAAATGACTACTGATACGACAGATATTATCAATCTGTTTGACAAATTATCTATAGAATCAAATGAAAAAATACCACTGCCACATGAGGTTAGACAATGGGCTGTTGGAAAAATCTTTGATTGTGCAGATAAATGGGAGTTACGATTTTCTGAAGTATTCCAAGTACTAGTAAATAATCTTGGAAAGGAACTACTAAAAGAAGCAATTAGAATTCAACAGGTACGTGACATTTTTGGAATTAGAGCTGTTGATGAAATAAGAAATGAACTAAATATTTCCTAGACGTCATTTGAGACATCATATTCTTTTAGTTCCTGTTTCTTCTTGTTAAGAACAGCAAATATTGCTAAGATTGCAGCAATCCAAATTGAAGTGAAGATTATATTTGAGAAACTAACGTACATGTATGGAATTGCATCTGCAAGATTCTCTTGTAGAACAGCACCTCTTTCACGTATATCAGACATGCCAGTGTGATATGCAGCACTGTCTGTTGGAACAGCAGCAATTTTTTCAGCACTAATTATCATCGTGTTCAAATCAGTCTGAATTCTTACAAAATTTGTAGTATCAGTTGGAAATATCCAAACAGGATTTCCTTCTGTTGGAAGAAGTACTTTGATTGCGTTAAGGTCTACCAAGATTGATTGGGGATCTGACGATGCCATAATTCTATCCAAGAAACCAACTGACATATCAAGTGGATAGACATCGTTACTATAACCTGCAAATGCCATATATGCACCAATTACAATTATCGCAAAGATTCCGCCAACTGCTAATTTGTAAAAGTAATTTGCCATTTTTTCTTCCTTTGTTATTTTATGATCACCACTTTTTGGTCTTTTATATCTTGTATGTGACAGGCTAAGCCATGCTATGTAAAAAAATCCAATTGCCTGTAGACCTATTATAGGCACAAAGATTGGATTTTTGGAAAATATTGCGATGAATATGCCTAATATGCCATAAATGGCAAAGAACATTTCTAGAAGTGTTGTTCTTGAGAATGGAAGATTGTATGCCTTGTCTCTCCAGTCGTCATCATTTTTAATGATTCCATATTTCGGAGTTCTTAGAAACTCGTTTTTCTTTCCAAACATTGCATCGAAAACTGCAACAGTATTATTCACAGACATTCCTATCGAATAAACTAGTAAATATGGTAATGTCTTTGCTTTTGCTTTCCAATCTTTTTTGTACATTTTATGAATCACAAGGATGTATGCTCCTGGACCCATAGCAAGATATGTTGCTAGAGTGAGAGCAGGAAGAAAACTTACGATGTAGAGGTTTACCTCTGATGCAAGAAGTATTGGAAGAGTTAGGAATTGTATCAGCATTAATGGAAAAACAATATGTCGTGTAAGTTGAATAAATGCTTGAAGTTTGGCATCAAATGCTATCTTTCTTTTAACAAGTATATCTCCGAGTAGTTTGATTGCACATTGGATTGAACCCTTTGCCCATCTAAATTGCTGCCTTTTTGCACCATTCATTTGTACAGGCAATTCTGCATCAACTACTATGTCAGGCAAGAATAGACACTTCCAACCTTTCATCTGTGCTCTATAACTTAGATCCAAGTCTTCAACAAGTGTTGCAGTATGCCAGCCTCCTGCATCATCAATACACTCTTTTCTCCAAATTCCAGCGGTGCCATTAAAATTCATAAATAAATGTGAATTACTTTTTGCCTTTTGTTCTACTAAAAAGTGAAAATCAAGATTCAAAGCCTGTGCTTGAGTAAGTGCAGAATAATTCTCATTGACGTGACCCCATCTACACTGAACAAGTCCAATTTTTGAATTCGTAAAATGTGGTATTGCTTTTTTCAAGTACCAATCTGGTGGTATAAAGTCAGCATCAAATATTGCTACAAAATCGCTTTTTGTAGATTTCATTGCATGCTTTAATGCACCAGCTTTGTATCCTTCACGTGTTCCTCTTCTTACATGTGATATATCAAATCCTAGACTTTGATATTTGAGAACAGTTTGATGCATTAAGTTCACTGTATCATCATCAGAATCATCCAGAACCATAATCTTCATTTTTTCTTTTGGGTAGTCTTGGGCACAAACTGCATCAACTAATCGTGTTGCAACATATTTTTCATTGTATATTGGAAGTTGTATTGTGATTGTTGGTTCGCCTATCTCTGAAACAGGATAAATCTCTTTTCTTCTACTTGATAAAAATGCCAGATAATAAAAATTACAAGTATAGCCGATAATTAGAATTGCACAAAAAATGAATACTTGAAATACAAATTGAGTAAAGGGATTACCTTCCATGGTTCAACATGTAAAAACTCTCGTTGCTATTTATATTTGAAATGAGTGTTAGTCTTGCGCAAATATCTTGATTGCTTCTGGAGGACAAACCCCCTCACAAGCCAGACAAAATATGCAATCTGGTTCCCCTCCCATTAGAGGTTTTTTCTCAGATCCTGGATTTCCAGGGAAATCTGCAAATGCGTAAACGCCTACAGGACATGCATCTATACAAGCACCATCGGCAACACAAATATCATAATCAACTGAAACATACTCTCCCCAAACTCCCATTACTCCATTATCAGATCCAACACGACCCCATGTCTTGATTTCATGACCTGATGGTGCTTTGAATGATGGAGATTGTTTCATCTTTGATTTATAGTCAACATCAATTGGTCCTGGTTTGACCTCTCCTCCTTGCCATTCTTGTGCTGGTCCTCCAGCAACATCCAAAGCAACTGGTTCTTTTTTAACTGGAACTGGTTTTGCGTCTGGCACAATCTGTGCTAGTGGAGTTAATTCTTCTAGTCTTACAAATGCTTCATCCTCTGTAATCTTTTCTGTTTTCATAAGTGATTCAGCCATTTTATCGGAAAGAATTGTATTCCTAAGAATTGTGTCTGTAATCATTTTTGCAAAATGATCTGCTTTCTTTCTATAATCTTTAATCCATGGTGCATCACCAAATTTCTCAATTGGAAATATCTGGTATATTATATCAACAACTTCTCCTGTTACAATTTCTACTGTTACACTAAGATCAATTTTTTCATAGTCTTTGGCAAATTTATCAGACATGTTTTCTTCTGTCCATGAATATGTCGCAAAAATTCTATCTGCATACATATCCATATCAAATGTATTTTTCAATCCATCATGAACTGATTGTATTTCAAGTTCTTCGTCTAATTTGACTGGTAATCTGTAAAGACCAAGTTTGTAGCCATGTAGAGGATAAACCCCTCTTTTAGCGGTAGGTGCCTCCATTGTATATACTCGATCTTTTAATAGTAATGACATTTCTTCAGTCTCTAGTATATCTATGCATAATTGACTTAAATATCTTATCAGTCGTGACGCAACAACAGGTACATGATTTTTAAATGTGAAACATTTTGAAGAGAACTGCTTGAAACTAAACAAAGTGGTAATAGTAAGTAAATTTGGATCGAAAATTTCTGAGGATGCCGCAAGGATGGTTGCAAAAAAACTTCTCTCAAAAAAAATTAATGTGTATACAATTGCGCCTGTTGAAGTAGATGGTGCAAAACAGATTGAATCATTAGATCAACTATCTAAAGTTAAACTTGATCTGGCAATAACACTTGGCGGTGATGGTACAACACTAAGAGCCTTTAGAAATTTACGCAGTGAGACACCAATACTCACAATTAATGTTGGAGGAAATAGAGGAATTCTATCAGAAATTACATTAGATGACATAGATAATGCAATAAATGCAATTATTAAAAATAAGATTTGGCTAGATAAGAGAACTAGGGTAGTTGCATCATGTGATGGTGAAGAATTTGCACCTGCGTTAAATGAAATTTTTGTAAACAGGAAAAATCTCACGAAAACTGCAGAGTTTGAGATAAAATTTCAGAGTGATACAGTTAGGCAAAAAATGGATGGTGTTATAATTTCAACTCCTAGTGGATCTACAGGACATTCATTTTCAATTGGTGGACCATTGCTCCATGAAAGTCTTGATGTTCTGATAATTACTCCGGTAGCACCAGTTCACAGATTACCATCAATAGTGGTTCCCGATGAAAAAATTGAGATTAATTGTTCACATGATTGTAACATAGTGATGGATGCACAACTAATCAAATCTGCAGAAGTTGGGGAAAAAATAACAATAAAGAAATTCAAAAAACAAGCAGTTTTTGTTAGACTAAAGAAAAAAGGTCTAAGACAGATGAACAAACTTGGTTTTTAGAGTACTTGATGCAACTGCGTTCTATGCAGGAATTCCATTTAGTTCGCAAGATAGTTACTATGTAACTACGATGGTCTATGATGAGATAAAACACATCAAAGAAAATCACAGTGCACTTGAAATTTTACTTGATTCTAAGAGACTTGTAATTCATGATCCAGATATCACGTCTGAAGAAAAAGTTAGATGCACTGCAAAAGAAACTGGTGATTTGCAGAGTTTATCTAATGAAGATATATCATCAATATCACTATCGTTAGAATTCAATACCACATTAATCTCAGATGATTTTGCAGTATCAAATGTTGCAAAGCAACTTGGGATAGAAATTATTCCCTTAATGACTAAAGGAATCAAAACTGTTGGAAAATGGATTCATTATTGTCCATCATGTGGAATAAGTTCGTCTAAAACAATTTGTCAAAATTGTGGAAATAAATTAAGAAGGAAATTGATAGCAAAAAATTAGGAATCGTGTAATGTTTTTTGTCTTGATGGTTTAGAATGCTTACTTTTTCCTTCTAACATTTTTTTAATTTTTTTTGCACGAGATTCTCCCAGACCTGGAATTTTTGCCAAATCTATTGTAGAGGCTGATAAAACTTTGAGTGGGGTGCCAAATTTCTTAAGCATTCTAATAGCTGTTTTTTCACCAACACCAGGTAAACTAGATAATACCAATAACTGTTGTTTTTGTATATCATTTGATTTTTTAATTTTCTTGAGAAGTGGTCCTTTGCTAGCATCTTTTCTTGATGCAAGTGAAACTAATAATTTTGCAGTGTGTGATGCACTTGGAGTTGGTATTATTGGGATTTTAAAATCAACTGCTACTGTAGACAGTGCACCATAAAATACTAATGGATTATCAGATATAGATTCAATTTCATCAACATTTCCTTCTACTAGAATAATTGGGAACTGAAAGTGCTCTTTTAATCTCTTGCACTGATCAAATAACCTGCCATCAAATATTGATGACATTAAATCGTTAATGCTTTTTCTTTCTACAATTGTTTCATGTGATACAATGTAATCTCCAACTGGTAATGTCTTAATTTCTACATTAACTCCAATTGTTTGTAGTAATTTTGGTATTCCACTTTTCCTCTCTCTTTCGTCAATGACTATACGAATATCTTCTATTCTCACGAAAATTATAAAATTAGATTGTTAATATCTTATTGTAATTTTAGGAACCAGTCTGCGGTGTATTATTTCCAGATGCAGGATTTTTTAACATTTCTTGAATTTTTTTTTCTTGTTCTTGAAGGCTAGATTTTAATCTCTCCTCTTGTTTTCCTAGAACAGTTGTTTTGGTTTTAGATAACTCCTTTTTTTCTTCTAATTCTTCTATCAGTGTCTTTTTGTCAGATTTTATCAAAATAGAACCAGCATATTTGAATACCTGGTCACCATCTTTTGCTTTTTGCAATTCCTCCAATGCACGCTCTGATTCTGTATTTTCCATCTCAACTTGTTGTTTTTGAGCTAATATAGATTGAAGATTTTGTTGTGATTGCTGCATTTTAGTAATTTGTTCTTGTAGCCAAGGAGGCATTTGTTGACCAGATGACATAACAAGTTTTTGATTACTGTTTTATTATATCTTTACAGAGTTGATTGAATCATAGGATGCCTGTATAAGTCTCAAAGTTGAATTGAGGTTTGCACGAAGATGAGGAATCTGATCTGAGTCAATTTGAATTATAATTTTGTTTTGGTGTGAGATTTTCGTTTTTGTTGGGTTTTCAGGATAAAATTTATTATCAATTGAAACTGAATCAAAAATTGCTTTAGTGGATGAACCAGCAGAAAATTCTATCTTGGTACTAAAATTTAACGTCATAAGCTGTTCCAGCTATTTTGAAGGTACATTTTTTACAAGACCAAATTCCAACGACTTCTCTTATAACTGGACCACCACATTCAGGACATTTTCTTTGACTTTTCAACAGATGGTGTACTTGAGTAAACTGTTTTCTAGGTTTTATACCGTATCTAGCACCCAATCCTTTTAGTGGTTTTTGTTTTTTGGCCATCTAATCTTCACCAGAACTACTTTGTTTTATAATCTCTCGTATTTTTGAACCAACTCTAACAGAAATCTCTGCGCACTTGATAAGTTCATCTTGTGTAAATCCATCATGACCGCCCTTTTGAAGTGCAACAACATTTTCATCTGAATTTGTTGTGATTGTAATTCGTGCATCCATTATGCCCCATTCTTCAATAGTAGGATCAACTAGAATGAAACCGCCTATTCTTGCCATTGTTACAGATACAGGCAAGGTTGTAAGAGGAGGTTTGGTAAATTCACCTTCAATTTTAACAGGTTTTTCATCTTGCATTTCATATTTAGGAATTTTACATGAATTGATTGCAGCAGTTGATGCATACGAACATGCATCAAACAGATTACCATCATGATCAGTTACAGCATTATCACAAAATACACCAATTACAGATTTGTCTTTTTCTAAAACAAGTTGTTTCATGTCTAACATTCCACTTTCTCTTATTCCTCTATCGGTAACTCTTGCCAATTCAACAACATTAGGTTGTGGAGGACCGGTTTCGGCAGTTGGATGTGCAATTGGTAAAATTTCTGCAGTACAAATTAACATTCCTTTATCTCCAGTATCCGGAAATGGACGTTCAGGTTGAACTTTTACACCAGCAACAACTTCAGTATCTCCTAACCTTGCTCTAGCAGAACCTTCCGCTTTAGGTATTACACCAATATCAATAGTTAATTCTCGTACTTCATCTAATGCACGACCATCAATTCGTTTTCCTTCTTTTAATAGTTCAAGAATTTGGTTCTTTTTTAATTGATCAATAATTTTTGAATCAGCCATCAGTTATCTTCACCATTTGAAAAATATTTTTCTTGTAATGCCTTTTTTTGGATTTCATAAACTTGTTTACAACCATCTATGCCTATTTCGATACATTTCTTGTATTCATCAGGAGTTAAAACTCCATCTAATTGTAAAAGAGTTATTTTTTCAAGATTTGGCATGTAACCGATTGGTAAATCAGCTTGGCCAGCTTGATCTTCTTCATTATTTACGTCAAGTATAACAGTATCAGCAGCTTTCCCTGCAGCACATCCAGCGACTAAATCACGCATAGGTATTCCAGCATCAGCTAATGCAACAGATGCACCAGTAAGAGCTGCACAACGAGTGCCCCCATCAGCTTGTAGAATTTCCATGTAAACGTCAACTGCAGTTCTTGGAAATTGTTTTAACATTACAGCAGGTTCCAATGCTTCTTTGATTACTTTACTAATTTCTACTTCCCTTCTAGATGGTGCTGGGTTTTTTCTTTCACCTACTGAGAATGGAGTCATATGGTATCTACAACGTAATATCCCTGTGTCAGTATCAGACAAATGTTTTGGGTGTACATCTCTTGGACCGTAAACTCCTACTAGAATTTTATTTTCACCAAATTCAATATATGCAGAACCATTAGCATTCTTTAAAACACCCGCCTTAATACTCACTTTTCTTGTTTCATTAATTTTTCTTCCATCGCAACGAATTCCGTTTTCGTCTAATAGAACAATGTCTGTATCTCTTCCACCCATTTTAATCACTTTTTATTTCTAGCATATCATTTATTTGATCAGTCAAATTTGCAATATGTGCTTTTTCATCAACTAATTCAATTGCCTTTATAGCCTTTAATAATCCATCTGAATCTTCACACGATACAACTACCAATCCATTTTGTCCAATTGTAATTTGAGCATGTGTTCCACTTTCAATCGTCTGAATCATTGAACCACGTTTACCGATTAATCTTGCAACTTTACTTGGAGATATATTCACTAATTCGCCAGAATCAATTTTACCTAATTCTCTGCCAGAAATTGTTAATAATGGATCACGTGTTTTATCAGCGTTTACAATTCTAGCAACAATAAGATCACCGTTACCAAGTTTAGCTGTAAGATCATCAGAATGTGATGAAAAATCTCGTCCGAAAACATCAGTTGCTGGAAGCATACCTGCATAACATGAATTGATGTCAACCTCCCAGGACATAGCAGAATGAGAAACTATTTTACCAATTACTAAATCATCATCTTTGGGATAATATCCACCAGTTAGAGGAATGACTCTTACACTTCCATCATGTACGTCAGAAAGACCAATAACAGTTGCAAGTATTTTATCTCCTTCCATGACTGTATTTTGTTCAGCTCTGTATGAACCAGAAACTATCAGTTCGCCTGGAATAACATGGCGCTTTTTATCATTAGTCATACAGATACCTCAACTGTAGCAGTACCTTTTGTAATTGACCCTAATCTATCTATCACGTTTGGTCTTGCGGCTGCAGGTATTTCTAGTATTGCTTTTAGTGATCCATTTGTTTGCCATTCTTCTTTTTTTAATGTGCCAGTAGATTTTAAAACAGTGTATGATTGAGCGACAAATTGTGCTGGAACTGATATAGACAAAATAATGTTTTCAGATTTTAATGGAATTATAGGTCTTAATTTTTCAACGATATCTTTTACCTGTTCATCAACATTCTTGAAAGGATCAATTGAGATCCGTCCATCATTCATCGCCTGTTCAATTCTTAATGGAGGGTGTGGTAAATGTGAACGTGGATCAACGTATGTTTTTGCGATAAAGGTTACTAATTGTTTTCGTTTTTCTGTTGTCATTTTCCTTCTCTGTTCAGTAGTAAGATTGAGTTCACCCTTTTTCATTATTATTTGTGCAATTTCTGTTAAATCATCAGTCTTGAATACTTGAATGAGTTTTTCATTTGTTACACGCGTGCCTTTATTAGAATCAGTGTATATGTCATCAGAGACAAGAACTTTGGATATTTCTGTGATCTTTCCTAATTTATAATCTAAAGCAGGATCAGGTTTTACTAAAATTTCAAATTTATCTCCACTAAACGTATATCTCACTACAGTGATTTTTTCGGTCATTTTATAACTAATTAAAGTATAATTTGTATTTATTTCTGATGAATTCGAAGAAGGTATTTATTTGGACTTTGAAAATTTTTGATTAAGATTTGTCCTTAAATATTATTTCTCAGAATGACGAAAAGGTTTCCGTTAAACTAAAGGGTATTCCATTACAATATGCTAATGCGTTAAGAAGGCTCTGTTTGAACGGAGTTCCAATATATGCTATTGATACCGTGGATGTCCTGGCAAATTCATCAGTTTTAGCAGACGAAGGAATCGCACATAGATTTGGACTAATTCCGATAAAAACTGAACTTTCTGCAGTACAGCAAGATAATGAATCAGATAGGATCATGTTTACACTTGACAGTGGGGAAACTAATGAAACACGAACTGTTCTGTCTGGTGAACTAAAATCTCAAGATGACATAATAAAACCAATTTCAGATAATATTCCTATTATAACACTAGCTCCAGGTCAGAGATTAAAAATTGAAGCATATGCTAGACTTGGTAGAGGTACTGAACATGCAAAATGGAATTCTGCCAATATTTCAACTCTTACAGAATCAGAAAAAGATGATGAGAGAATTTTAACAGTAGAAACTACTGGAGCACTTGAGCCACAACACATTATTATTTCAAGCGTTGAAGAATTATCAAGACGGTTAAATGAATTCAAAAATCTGTTGTCTGATTTAAAGTAGAACGACATAGACATTATATTTGGGTAATTTTGTGATTTGACTTATGGAACGTAAACTAATCCAACTAGTAAAAGAACTAAAAGATGCATCTAAAAAGAATGAAGCACCTATTTGGTCAAAAATCGCAAAAAATGCATTAAAATCAAACTCTAATAAACAATCCATCAATCTAGAAAAAATTGATAGACTGACTACCGAGGGAAATGCTGTTGTTGTTTCAGGAAAAATACTAGGAACTGGTAAATTATCACATGGTGTATTAGTTTCTTCATTTTCAATTTCTAATTCTGCTGCAAAAAAAATTAAAGAGTCAGGTGGTCAAATTTTACAATTTTCTGATATGATTAAAAAATTTCCAAGTGGGAAAGGAGTTAAAATAATTGGTTAGTAAACAAGAACAGATAATTGATCTAAGTAAACCAATAGTTGTAGATGGTACAAATCTTATTGCTGGTAGAGTTTGTTCAAACGTTGCAAAACTATTACGAAAAGGAAATAGAGTGTCAATAGTTAATTGTGAAAAAATTATGATAAGCGGAAAAAAATCAAGTATAATTGGTGAATACGAGGATTTTTTAAAAATATCAAGTATTATTCATCCTAGACACGGTCCATTTCATCCTAGAAGACCGGATACCATCATTAAAAGAATGATTAGAGGAATGCTACCAAAAGAAAAACCATCAAAGAAAACAGATCTTGCAAGATTGAGAACATACATTGGAGTTCCAAAAGAAGTAAAAGGTTTCGAAAAAATTCAATTTGATAATTCAAAAATTACTAGAGTTTCTTCAAAATATACGACAATGGCAGAATTAAGTAGGTACATTGGAGGAACTAACTTTTGATTCCAAAAACTGAAATCTATTTTGCATCACGAAAAACATCTAGCGCTCATGTTTACATTACTAAGGGTAGAGGAAAAATTAGAATTAATAACGTGCCAGTTGAAATGATTAATCCTGAAACCGCTAGAGAAGTAATTCTTGCACCATTAGAAGTAGTTGGTGAAGAATTCCGTGATAAAATTGATATTTCAGTTAGAGTGAGAGGTGGCGGATTTATGGGTCAAGCATATTCATCTGCGACAGCCATTTCTAGAGCACTAATTGGTTGGACAAAAGCAAAAAAAGAACCTAAAGATCATCCTTTCAATAAATCAACTCGTCAACAGATAAAAAATAAAATTGCTGAGTATGACAAATACCTAATTAGTGGAGATGCGAGACGAAAAGAACCAAAGAAATTTGGTGGTTCTGGTGCACGTAGAAGAAAGCAAAAATCATATCGATAAAAAAAATCGTTTTTTAGTTAAAAATTGATGGTGTGTTTGAATTTTTTTCAAATGCATCTATTGCAGTTTCTGATTTCATGGTAAGTGAAATATCATCTAATCCTTCAAGTAATCTTCGTTTTTTATCAGGTTCTATATCAAAATGCTCTTGTAAATCATTTGCACGTATTGCTTGGTTTTCAAGATCTACTTCTAATTCAGATATATTGGTAAAAATCCGCTCAACTGTATTTCTGCTCATTTGTATTGGAAGTACACCATTTTTGAAACAATTACTATAAAAAATATCAGCAAAAGAAGGTGCAATAATAACTGAAAAACCATAATCTTTTAGAGCCCAAACTGCATGTTCACGAGATGACCCACACCCAAAATTTTCATTTGTAACTAGAATTCTTGAATTTGCATATTTTGCTTCATTTAAGATAAAATCTTTTTTTGGATTTCCATTACTATCAAATCTCCAGTTATAGAAGAGATATTTTCCAAACCCTGTTTTTTGAACAAGTTTCAAAAATTGCTTTGGAACAATTTGATCCGTATCTACATTTGCCTTATCAAAAGGTGTAATAACACTAATAATTTTTGTAAATTTTTCCAATTTTTAGTACCACTCTCTTATGTCAACAAAATGTCCTTCAATTGCAGCAGCTGCCGCCATTACAGGACTAACTAGATGTGTACGACCACCCACACCTTGTCGCCCTTCAAAATTTCTATTAGAAGTACTTGCACAACGTTCACCTGGATTTAAAATATCTGGATTCATTCCTAAACACATACTACATCCAGATTCCCTCCATTCAAAATTTGCATCTTTGAAAATTTTATCAAGACCCATTTTCTCTGCTTCATGTTTTACCATTTGTGATCCTGGTACTATCATAGCATGTAAATCTGAAGAAACGTGCTTTCCTTTGACAACTTGTGCTACATCAACTAAATCTTCGATTCTAGAATTTGTACAAGATCCTATGAACACCCTATCTAGTTTAATTTCTGTAATTGGGGTACCGGGTTCTAGATCCATGTATGCTAATGCTTTTTCTGCACTATCGGTTTTTACCAAATCACCTTTTCCAAACTCTTCTGGAAATGGAACATTATCAGTGACATCACATACCATTGCAGGATTTGTCCCCCAACTTACTTGCGGAGCAATTTGATCAACATTAATTGTAAAACTCTTATCAAACTTTGTATTTGGTTCAGTTTGTAAATTTTCTTTCCACTCACTAACAAGTTGATCATAATTATTTGGTGTGAATTCACGTTTATTCAAATAATCAAATGTTTTTTCGTCAGGAGCAATAAGCCCTGCTCTTGAACCTGCCTCAATGGACATATTACAAATTGTCATTCTCTGTTCCATTGATAGTTCAGATATTGCGTCTCCACGATATTCCAATACATGTCCTGCTCCACCAGAGGTTCCTATCTGGCGTATTATGCTGAGGATTATGTCTTTTGAAGTAATTGCAAATGAATTTTTTCTCTTACCAGTAGCAATTATTTCAAAAGATTTTGGTTTCTCAAGCCATAGTGTCTGGGTTGCCAATACATGCTCTACCTCACTTGTTCCAATTCCAAATGCAAATGCACCAAATGCACCTTGCGTTGATGTATGACTATCTCCACAAACAATTGTTGCACCAGGTAGAGTAATTCCCAGTTGTGGTCCAATTACATGAACAATTCCCTGATTTTTACTGTTCTTACCAAAAAGTCGAATTCCAAAATCTTGACAATTTTTTTCTAATGTTTGAATTTGTATAGATGAAGTTTCGTCTAATATTGGCAATGATCTATCTGTAGTTGGTATATTATGATCAACTGTAGCAATTGTAAGATCAGGCCTTCTTACTTTTCTATTATTGGAACGCAATCCATCAAATGCCTGTGGTGATGTAACTTCGTGAATTAAGTGTCTATCAATGTAGATTAATGATGCTTCATTCTCTTTTTCTTTGATAAGATGTGAGTTCCAGATTTTTTCAAATAATGTTTCAGACATTGTAAACAATCACTTTTTATATTTGAACAAACCGCCTGCAGAAATTATTTTAGATATTATTTCTGAAAATGGCTTCATTGAATAGGTTTCATTTTTTGAAATATTTTTTATCTCATTTTGCTCCAAGTTTATTTCTAATTCATCATTATTTGAAATCGTTTGATATGTTTTTTCATCTATTTCTATTGGTAGAAGAAACGCTCCATCAACCGAATTTCTATAAAAAATTCTTGCAAATGATGTTGCCAAAACTGCTTTAATTCCGCATGTAGAAAGAGCAATTGGTGCATGTTCCCTTGATGAACCACATCCAAAGTTCTTTCCTGCCAAAAGAAAATCACCTTCTTTTACTTTTGAATGAAAATCAGGGTCTATTCCCTCCATGGCATGTTTAGCTAATTCATTGTAATCATGAATTTTAAGATATGTGCCTGGAATGATTACATCTGTATCGATGTTATCTCTTTCATATTTTATTACATTACCTTTCAATTCAAATCCCTCGGATCAGTTATTTTGCCTGTCACTGCAGATGCAGCTGCAACTAGTGGTGATGCAAGATAAGTTTGAGAATCAATATGCCCCATACGTCCAGGAAAATTCCTATTGGTTGTACTAATACAAATTTCATCTTTTGCTAAAACACCCATATGTGCACCACAACACGCACCACATGTAGGTGGACCAACCATTGCACCTGCATCTATGAATATTTGCAACAACCCATCATTCATTGCCTTTTTGTATATTGATATTGCAGCAGGTAATACTTCTGTCCTTATCTTCACTTGTTTACCTTTGAGAATTTTTGCAGCTGCCAAAAGATCTTCATATTTTGCACCAGTACAAGATCCAATGTATGCTTTATCTAATTCAACTGATGATACGTCTCTGACTTGTGTTATATTCTCAGGAGAGAATGGCTTTGCCACAACTGGTTCAATTTCAGATGCCTCATATTCAAAAACTTTTGCGTATTCTGCATCATCATCTGATTTTATTTGTTTAAGGTTAGTTGCACCACGTTGTTGCAAATAGTTTATTGTTTTTTGATCTGCTTCAATTATTCCATTCTTAGCACCAGCTTCGGTGGTCATATTTGTTAATGTCAATCTACTCTCAACTGACATCTCATCAATTCCACTACCACCAAACTGCATAGTATTGTAGGCACCACCATCAGTCCCAATATCACCGATAATCTTTAAAATGAAATCCTTAGCCATGACATGTTCTGATAATTTACCATTTAGTTTGAAATAGAAAGTTTCAGGTACTTTAAACCATATCTCACCATTAAGTAATACATATGCAACGTCTGTATGACCTAAACCACATGCAAATGCACCTAGTGCACCTGTAGTATTTGTATGAGAATCACCACCTACATACACTTCTCCTGGTGATACAAGTGCTTCCTCATGTGAGAGTGTATGACAAATTCCATATTGACCCATACCATACTTGAAATGCTTTTTTATTCCGTATTGATGTGTAAATTCTGATAATTTTACAATGTTTTCTGCAGAAATTTTTTCTGCTGTAGGAACAAAATGATCCTCCGCAACCCAAACTTTGGATGCATCATGTAATTTTGTTGTATCAATCCCTTGGTTTTTTAACTTATCAAATACTTTAATGACACCTGGTCCGGAAACATCATGTATCATCACTTTGTCTACCTTTGCAAATATTACATCATCAGGACTAACTCTATTTTGATCTGATGCACGTGCAAGTATTTTTTCAGTTATGTTCATGAACGACAATGCCAATTGTTGAGATTAAAAGCTTTTCAGAACAATAATTAGAGATTAGTTAGTATCAAAATCATGTCTTTAACGGTAATTCCTCTTAAAGCAAGACATCAGAATGGAAATTTTGTTTTATTTGATGAAATGATTAATGCTATATCAGAAAATAAAACCTCATTAAAAAATGGTGATGTTATAGTGATTTCAAGCAAGTATGTATCCAATTCACAGGGACGGATTATAGATACTAGTAAGATAACTGAATCAGAACAATCTATTCATATTGCAAAAAAATTCAGAATAAAACCAAAATTTGCAGAGGCGATACTAAGAGAATCAGACAAAATATTTGGTGGAGTTTCAGGATTTGTTATCACATCATCGGATAATATTTTAGCACCAAATGCTGGAATTGATAAATCAAATTCTGATGGTACAAAATTGATTTTATATCCAGAAAATCCATATCAAGTTGCTGAAAATATTAAAAGAAAAATTTTCTTTGAATATAATATTCATGTTGGTATAATTATTGTAGATAGTAGATTAATGCCAGCTAGAATTGGAACTACTGGTGTTGCTATATCTTGTGCAGGATTAGAACCGGTGAAGGATCTACGCGGCGAGCAGGATCTTGATGGAAATCCACTAAAAGTAACATTTCAAGCAACAGCTGATAATTTAGCATCTATTGCGAATCATAAGATGGGTGAAGGTTCAGAATCTCAACCAATAGCAATAATCAGAGATTCAGAATGTGAATTAACAAATAGAAATATTTCTTATAATGAGATGTCAATTTCACATGAACAATGTGTTTATGTTAGAGGTTTTTCAGATAAATTCAATTAATTGATTTTAAATAGAAGGTTTTTTGAAACCAATTAAAATGCAGTACATTACCAAATATCCAAAAACAGTATCATTGATCGATGGTATTAAACAAAAAATTCATGTTGATAAAAAATCTGGTGTTGAAGAACTGCATTTGGTCGTAAAAGAAAGCGTAGAAAAGATCCAAAAAATGTTTGCGCAAGAAGGTGCTACGAGAGTAAAATTTGAACATAAACAACCTTTTCAGATAGGTGATGGCCTATCATTAAAATTAACAAAACCATGGGAAATGCACATACGATTATTTGATATAAAAAAAGGAATGGTTGCAATACAAGCAGAAGTTGAAATTTCAAGGGATTATCTACAGCATTTGTTTAGTCAGCGTACGCCTGTTATTTATGAAATTGAATCTATTTTAAAAAAATATGAAGTTGAATACAAAGTATGGAATAATAGAATAAGTAAATACATCAATACGATTTTTGAAAATTATAAGATAAAAATTTCTACTCCAGACATTCCAGTTTTTGCCTGGAAACCAATGTTGTTTATGATAAGTACTGTTGGTTTGATGTACTTGTGGAAGTATATTCACACAGTTTGAATCCTTAATAGCAAATTTCGATCTCATAATATAATGTCAGAAAAATCCCAAAAAATTGTGTTGAAACATTATGGCATTTCACCATGGGAAGTTAATGTAATTACTAGTATTTTAGACAAAAAATTTTTTGTCGAATATAATGAAATTGAAAATGATTCTAAAGATAAATTTGTTAGTTTAATTGAAATTCCATTTCCATATGCATTTAATGATGAGTTTTTCAAATGGTTTGAATACAAAGAGTGGGATAGATTAAAGGGAATTTTTAAAGAGTTGAAGCGGCGTCGTGGTGATGGCAAAGCAATTAAAATAGAATTAAGTTTTTGTGGCAACCCAAAAATTAAATTTTTAGTGGAATTAGATGAAGGTCAATGGTTTAGAACTGCTGTGGAAAAAATAGATTTTGTAGTTGAACTATTACCGTATCATCTGAATCCTGAGAAACTCCCTAACAATACTACTGAAATTATATATAAATTTGATAAAGATTCTGCTAGATGGAAAGTAAATTATGCAGTAACAAACGAACATACATTTGTGAATTCAAGCGAAGGTTGGAAATAATTATTTGATATCTTTTTCCAGCGGTTCAACTAATTCATGAAGATCTTTATATTTTTGCTCAATAAAGCTAAGTGACTCAGTAAGTTTTTTGGATTTTCCATATTTGTATCTTATTAATTCTCTGTGGTGCCAAAAATTTTTTCCATCTTCAACAAAAATTGTTGTAAAATAATCAGTTCCTTTTAGATTATCAGGTAATTTCATATCATATGGAAAAAGAAATTCTGCGATGAACCATTCATCACCGTCTGGGTAGTCAGAACCTGTTTCAACATCAAAGAAAACATGCAAGAGATTTGATTGCATTAATCCGTCTTCAGATATCAACGGATGTTTTATTCCAGATTTTTTAAAATCAAGATTTGTTAATTCTGGTATAAAAAATCCATTAATAATGGATTTTCGAAATATTTTGTTGACTTCTATTACATTCAATTGTATACTCACTTGTCAAAAACTATCTAATAATCATTTTTCAGTTGTATTCAAACTTGTAACGAGTCTAAAATTTTATCAATATTTGTTATAGATTTACCATTACGTGAGATATTTTGTAAAGCTGATGGATTTTCTACATAATTTGGAATTTTATCTATTATTCTTCTTGTATATGGTGTAATTAGTTCGTTTTTGTAAAAAATGCCAGTAGGAATTTTTGTATCCCATTCCAGTGATTTTACCATTGCCTGTGTGCGTTTTTCATTCAATTCGTTTTCATCGTTGTAATGTACAACAGGATCATATTCAGTATCTTCTAATTTGTATATGCGTGGCATTGGCTTGTTTGTTATTTCATCAATCCTATCTTCACCACTAAACCAATCTCGTGTGTTAATATCATTATATGTTGGGCATGGTTGTAATACATCAAGAAATGCTAATCCTTTGTGCTTTACTGCTGCAATAATTAGATTCTTAAGATGTTTTACATCGTAGGAATATCCTCTTGCAACAAATGTAAATCCACTTGATATAGCAAGTGCAATTGGATTAACATTATAGTTTGAGTTTGGTGTTGCTAGAGATTTTGTTTGTTCGCCTAACTTGAGTGTTGGTGAAGCCTGACCCTTTGTAAGACCATAAACTGCATTATCAAATATTATGTATGTCATATCAACATTACGTCTTCCTGCAGCAACAAAATGTCCTGCACCTATTCCTAATCCGTCACCATCACCACCAACTGCAATAATTTCTAATTCTGGGTTTGCAATTTTTGCTCCTTGTGCAAATGTTAAAACACGACCATGTAAAGTATGAACACCAAACACGTTAATGAAGTGTGAAGTCTTTCCTGAACATCCAATTCCGGAAAATATACTTGATTTATGACGTGGAATCTGCATTTCTGCTAGAGCCATTTGAACAGCGTTAACTATTCCAAAGTCACCACATCCTGGACACCAATCATTATGAACGTCAGTTTTGAAATCTCCTAATTTAAGCGCCATATGTTAAGACCTCTCTTTTTTCTGCTTTATTGTAGACAATTTTTTTGAGTGAATCATAAAGTTCGTCGCATGTCATTGCTCTCCCAGTATATTTCAGTACATAATAGTCTGGCTCTTTGAGCATATTTTGTTTTATTAAAGAACCTAATTGAGCCATTTGATTTGATTCTATGTCAATCAAAGTTTTACAATCTTTGAGTAATGAATCTAATGCTTCTTTTGGGAATGGATGTAAAAGTTTTAGTTGAACAAATCCAATATTGATACCTTCACTTTTTAGCATCTCAATTGCATCTATGATTGGACCTTTAGTTGAACCCCACGAAACAACACAGATTTCACCTGTATAATGTGATAATACTTGTTCATCTTTAGGTATGTTTTCAAGAATCTGAGTAAATCTCTGCAGTCTTTTATCCATCATTTGAACTCTATTTACAGGATCCTCTGATATATGGCCCTGTGTATCACTCTCATCTCCAGTATTCCAGAAAATTCCATTTTCTAATCCGAGTTTAGATCTGGGTGATATTCCATCATCTGTATGTGCAAATCTTCGGTAGTCTGGTAAATCTACCTTTTCAAGTAGCTTACCTCTGTCGATCCTAATTTTATCAGTATAAAATTTTTTACATGTTGTAACAGTACTGGCAATGAATTTATCCATCATGTGAATCACTGGAACTTGAAAAATATCTGCATAGTTAAAGCAATTAATTGTATCATAGAAACTTTCTTCTACATCACCAGATGCATAAACTATTCTAGGAAATTCACCATGACCTGCGTTTATGGCAAATAACAAATCATCTTGTCCATGTCTAGTTGGTAATCCTGTGGAAGGGCCAC
>Ga0315338_1000896_pt1 | contig 48866 bp, 46 predicted proteins | sample ASW8metaG_FD_204518 | JGI IMG/M metagenome (GOLD analysis project Ga0315338, IMG submission 204518) | Ammonia-oxidizing marine archaeal communities from Monterey Bay, California, United States - ASW #8 | ecosystem: Environmental > Aquatic > Marine > Coastal | place: USA: California | collected... | reverse complement strand
AGTCAGATGGTGAACCAGGCTGGCAGACAATCTGGAAGGGAACCGAGACCCTACTCTTCGCCATTCGCGGCTACCGAGCGGGACTCAAAAGATGTGGGTAAGGATGAGTCCGGCAGACAGGACCTACTTGCTCGAGCGACGAACGACAGAGATGACATTCAGCGACCTCCACCGTACCTGCCGCGAGGCGTTGGAGAGCGGCAAGATCGGCTCTCCGGTGGCCCTCTGCCTCCACGTGCAATTGGCCGACGTCGGGGCCGACCTGCAGACATGTGTGGGGGCCCTGATCGAGTTCGCAGCGAAGTTGTTTGAGAGCGACGCCGCACGGCTGATGGCCCGTGGCGATCTTCGGCAATGCAGTCTGCTCGTCAGTTTCGGCGGCGGAGAGACCTTGCAAGTGAATGCCGGCTGCGGGTCGGCGTCTGCGACCCGGCTGCAGATGCTGCTCATCGGCAATGGCGGGACGCTGCAGCTCGAGGGTGGCGAGTGCTTCGACGAGTCGGAACTTCCGGCCGATTGGAGCGTCAAAGACTGGAATCAACCAATCCGCGAGAGCCTGCAAAGCCACGACGCGGTTCAATTGTGAGAAAGTCGCGTTCGCACCGGCACCAGCCTGCAATGCTCGCACACCCTTCACGGAAAATTGGCATTTCGGGGTGGAGGCGGCAGTTGGTTCCAGTTCAAATGAAGCTGCCCACACCCGGCACGACACGTCCGGGACTGCCTCATCATCGGCAGGGAACGGCTCGTGTTGACACGAAGGAGGCCGAAATTTTATGACTTCGATGGATCGCTGGATCGACAAACATCAGCGTCGGCTGACGATCGGCCAACTGCTGGAGCGCGGAGCAGAATGTCTGGCTGTGTTTCTGTTCGTGTTCGGCTCGATCGTGCTGGCAGCGAAGTTGCTGTTCCCCGTCGCGTGGCCGCACGTCTTGTGGTTAGCGCTGGGGGCCGCGCCACTGGCGGGGCTGACCTGGTGGCTGGTGGGCCGCGAGCGATTCACGCGGCCGCAGTCGGTGGCCCTGCTCGATCGCAAGCTGAACGCCGGCGGACTGTTGATGACGCTCAGCGAAGCGCCCGATGAGGTCTGGGCCGAGCAACTTCCGCAACTCGAAAACGTATGGCGCGACAGCCTGCCGCGGATTCGTCCCGTACGGTTCGCGCGGTACCTGTCTCTCCCGTTGTTGTTCGCCGCCGGGGCTTGCTTTGTTCCGCTCCGGGAAGCCAAGCCCGAGCCGATCATCCCCAACCTGGCCGGACAACAGGCTTCACAAGAACTGGCAGAACTGTTGGAAGTCATCGAAGAGGCGCCGGTGCTCGACGAAGAGGAAGAACTAGAGCTGCGTGAAGAGATCGAGACCCTGATCGAAGAGACGGCCGAGAAACCACTCACGCACGAGAAGTGGGAGACCGTCGACGCGTTGCGCGAACGCCTCAAGATGCAAGTCGATGCGGCCTCGGTGACCGCCTCTAATGCTCACGCCGCCGTCGCCTCGCTGGCTGACGGCGAGAATCTCTCGACGGAGCGCATGGCCCAACTCGAAGGAGACGTGCTGGAAGCGCTCGAAAAAATGTCGAAGGCGGGCGCCTTGTCCAGTGCGTCACCCGAACTGCGGAGCCAGTTGCAGAAGATGCTTAAGCAAGGCAGCCTCCGCATGGCCAAGAACTCCTCGCAGCGGCAACAGCAACTCGCCGATCTGAAGAAGTTCCTAAAGTCGGAGTGCGACAAACTGGGCGAGTGCCGCGGCAAGTGCCAGGGAGGCAACTGCGATGGCGAGAACTTCTCCGAGAATGCGGGCAACAATAGCAACGGCAACCCGGGACGCGGCGGGGTCAATCGCGGCCGCGGCGACGCCGAGATGACCTGGGGAGACGAGTCCGACGAAGCGGGAACCAAATTTAAAGAAGTCGCGTTACCGCCTGGCTTCCTGGACGATTCCGAAAACGAGACCCTCAGCACGACGCTCACAGCCCCGGATGTCGATCCCGCCGCCACGGCTCCCCGCAACTCGTCGCGCTCCAGTTCATCCGCCTCCGGGAGCGATACCTGGAACCGGCCGCTCAGGCCCAGGCACCGCAGCATCGTCCGCCGCTACTTCGACACGCCGTGAGTGTCTTGCCAAGCCTGTGTTTCTCACAGAGAGTCGAGTGGCCATCATCCACACTCAAGATTTGGCCGCGAACAATGCGATGGCAAGTCTGTTTTTCACCGCAGAGGACGCAGAGGCTTTCGATCGACAGTCTTTGTCAATTCTCTGCGTCCTCTGCGGTGAATGTATTTGACTTGGCCGTGATTCGATTCTGGTGCGTGCACTCACGCGAACGACGCAGACTTCCGTTTGAAGGAGCCAGTTTTGGGCGAAGCAGAGACTGATGTAACTGTGGCGGCGACCCTCGAGCAAGGTGACGGGCCATCGGATGGCTTGCTTACTCCGGATGAAGTCCGTACCGCCCGCGAAAGCTTGGACGTTCTGTTGCAAGGACTGGGCACGGCGATCCTCGGCCAGGACAGGTTGCTGGAACTGGTCGTCATCTGCCTGCTGGCTCGCGGGCATATGTTGTTGGAGGGCTTGCCCGGGCTGGGCAAGACCGAGCTGGTCAAGTCACTGGCGGCGCTATTGGGACTTAAGTTTCGGCGACTGCAATTCACCCCCGACCTGCTGCCTGGCGACATTCTAGGGTCGCCGATTCTGGAAGAGCACCACGGCGGCCGGAAGCTCGTTTTTCATCCGGGACCGATCTTCGCCAACCTGGTGCTCTCCGACGAAATCAACCGGGCCACGCCCAAGACACAATCGGCCTTGCTGGAGGCGATGCAGGAACACCGGGTGACCATCCTGGGTGAAACGCATCCTTTGCCGTTTCCGTTCTTCGTGCTGGCAACTCAGAACCCCATCGAGCTGGAAGGCACATACCCTCTTCCCGAAGCTCAGCTGGACCGGTTCACCTTCAAAATCAGCGTCGAAGGGGTTTCGACCGAGACATTGCAGGAAATCATTACTACGCGCAACAACGGCCAACCGCCGGAATTGAAGTGCGTGTTTTCCGAGGCCGATCTGACGCGGCTGTTCGACCTGAGCGACCGGGTCCACCTGCCCGTTGCGGTCTCGAACTACATCGCGCGGATCGTCAGCGCCACCCACGTCGACTCGGAGTTTTCCCCCGAAGAAGTGCGCAAGTACGTCCGGTACGGAGCTTCGCCGAGGGCGGCGATCGCCCTGGCTTCGACGTCGCGGGCCGCGGCTCTCGTGGCGGGCAAACCCAACGTTGGCTTCGACGAAGTTCGCCGGGTCGCCCACAGCGTGCTGGTGCATCGAATCATTCTCGACTATGCCGCCAAACTGGAAGGTTGGACGTCTCACAAGATGGTCGATCGGATTCTGGAAGCCGTACCCGAGGTGCCGCGAGAGGTTCCAGAGGACCTCAAACCATGAGCGCAAGACTCGTACGGCCGATGGTCTTGTTGTGCGTGCTGGCGCTCGGTGCGAAACGGGCCGAGGCAATTGGAGACGAGTATCAAGTTCGGGGCAACGACCTCATTGTCCTGATCGACAGCCGCTGGGCGGGCAATGCGCATGGGGGTTACTATCCCATCCGCATTCGTCTGACCAACCGCGCCGACGATCGAACGCTCACGTTTCGGTTTACTCCCAGCGAGCAGCTGCCGAGCGTCGAGCGGACCATTCGCGCCGATCAAAATGCGACCCTGCAGTTCACACTCTCGGTCCCCATGGTCGGTCAAGGCTCGTACGGTCAGTTGAGCATCTTGCAGGATGGACGTGAAATCAAAGACCTGACTCGGCAGATTTCTCTGCCAGGTGTCGAGTACGGCGGATTCGAGCGGACGGCGCTGCTGGTCGTCTCTTCCGCCAACGTCGACTGCCGCGCATTTGAAGATGCGGTCGACAGGTCGGGGTCGACAATGAGTGCTGTGACAATGGGCGGTTCGGCGATGACGCGGACGTCCGACCATCAAGTCGTTTCGTCGGAAAGTCTTCCTGACCGATGGATCGACTACAGCGGGCTGGACATGGTGGCCATTTCGCTGGATGCGCTGGCCGAACTCGATCGCGAACGTCGCGACGCGGTGCTTGGCTGGACCCACACTGGTGGAAGGCTGCTGGTCTTCGACGTGGGGGAACCGGCTGCCGAATCGGAACGGCTCGCCGAGTTGCTTCAGATTCCGGTTGGCGCCGATGAATGGACTGCGGCCGATCCGGCGCGGAGGCGAGTATCGCGAGTCGTCACACAAGAATCGCACAGACAGCCAAAGCCAGACAGTGCGTGGTTGGCCCAATCGCAGACGTTCAGCCATCGCGCGCTATTGGTGGGCGAAGTTTATGCTTTCCCAAAGGACCCGTTTCCCGGAACGGCCCGCGACTGGGCCTGGTTCCTCGGAACGATCAAAGACAGACAGCATCAATGGACGCAGAGGCATGGCATCTCGGCCCGCCTGCCGCAGAGTCACAGCGAGTTCATCAGCTTTTTGATTCCCGGCGTGCAGGGAGTACCGGTCTACGCGTTTCTGGCACTGATGACTGTCTTCACGATCGTCATCGGACCGTTGAATTACCTGGTGCTGCTGCGGCGTCGCCGACTGTACCTCATGCTGCTTACGATTCCCACGATCGCGCTGGTCACGACCGTATCACTGTTCGCCTATTCGGCGGTGGCGCACGGCTTCAGCGTGCAGTCGCGCAGCCGCAGCCTGACCGTGCTGGATCAGCGGCATAAAACGTCGGTCACGTTCAATCGACTGGCCTTATATGCCGGTCTGGCACCCTCGGCCGGTCTGACGTTCTCGCCCGAAACGGCCGTGTTTCCCATCCATGCTCCGGGGTCTTCGTTTGAGTCGAGGCACTTGGACTGGACCGAAACGCAGTCACTCACTTCCGGCTGGCTGAAATCGCGCACGCGGACGCAGTTCTTGACGGTCACGCATCGCACGGCCCGCGGTCGAATCACCATCGAGCCGCCCGAAAACAATCGCATGAACATCGCCAACGGGTTGGAGTGGGACCTGGAAGCCATTCTCGTTGCTGATGCGACAGGCCAGTTGTATTGGGGTACGGATCTCGCAGCGGGAGCGGGCACCCGCCTGACTCAAGCCAGCCTGGCAGATCGAAATGCCTTTCTCGAACTGCTGATCCGCCATCTGCCCGAGCCTCCAGAAGGCGCCGGTTCGGAAGACGGCGCGTTCTTCGATCTCGGTGCGAGCCGAACCTACTCGCCGTACGGTCGCGCGGCACCTGTCAAGTTTGCCAACGGCACCCTGGAAACTTCAATCAAGGGTCTGCTGACTCAAAAGGCAGCATTGCCGGCCGGCACTTACGCGGCAGTTCTGCGCAACAACCCGGACGTCGAGATTGGCGTCGAATCGGCCGACGAGCAAGCGGGCTATCATCTCCTCATCGGGTACTATTGAGACCTTGAGTTTCAGTCGAGTTTGCAGTTCCCAAGCGATAGCGATGACGCACCAGGCTACATCCGAGGCGACTCCAGCCGACCAACAACAGCCAGCCCCCCAGCCGGCTGCCGCCGGCGGCGAGCCCCTGATCGAAATCCGCAACCTGCACCGCTTTTTCGGCAGGCTCAAGGCAGTCAACGACGTTTCGTTCAAGGCCTACGCCGGCCAGGTCATGGGTTTCATCGGCCCCAACGGAGCCGGCAAGACGACCACCATGCGGATATTGGCGACGTTGGACGTGCCCACTGCCGGTGACGCGTTCGTCGGCGGGTATTCGGTGATCGACGACCCCGACCGCGTCCGCCGTATCATGGGGTTCATGCCCGACAGCTTTGGCCGCTACTCCAACATGGACGTGGTCGAATACCTCGACTTCTTCGCGCGGGCCTACGGCTTTAGCGGCAAGCGCCGGCGCGACGCCGTCGAGCGTGTTCTGGTCTTCACCGAACTCCGCAAACTGGCCGAGAAATCGATCGACACACTTTCCAAAGGGATGTCGCAGCGGCTGGCGCTGGGGCGGACGCTGATTCACGATCCTGCCGTGTTGATTTTGGATGAGCCGGCCGCCGGACTCGACCCGCGGGCACGCGTTGAGTTGCGGGAGCTGATTCGCCTGCTGGCCACCGAGTTGAGCAAGACGGTGCTGATCAGTTCGCACATCCTGACCGAGCTGGGAGAAATCTGCGACTCGGCAGCCATCATCGAAGCCGGCCGCATTCTGGCCAGCGGAACCATCGAGGAGATCGGGCAGGTCCAGCGCGAGCGGCGCGGCAAATCGACTTCGACCGTGCTGGCACTGCGGGTGCTTGCGGGAATCGAAAACGTCGAGCGATGGCTCGTGCAACAGCCCTTCGTCAGTTCGGTCAAGGTGGCCGGATCCGTCGCCGGGTTCGAATTCGAGGGAGACGAAGCGGCCCGCCACAAGCTGCTCAAGGCGCTTCTGGCCCAAGGCTTCGAAGTGGTCGAGTTCCACGGTAAGAGCGAAAGCCTCGAAGACGCGTTCATGGCGATCACCGAGGGCATCATGCAATGAGCACCGTCGAGCGAACCTCGCGCTGGCTCGACAAAGTCGGCGACTGGTCCAATTCCATCCTGGTCAAAGAGACCCGCCAGGCGCTCAAGAGCCGGCAGTTTCTGATTACGTTCATGCTGCTGCTGACTGCCTCATGGGCGATCTCGGCCTTCGGCCTGCTGATGGCCGGTAATGCCATCGAGTACGGACGTGAGGGGGGGCAGTTCTTCTACATCTTTTACGTTGTGCTATTGGTGGCCATTCTCATCATCGTGCCGCACGGGGCTTTCCGCAGCCTGCTCAGCGAGCAGGAGCAGAACACGTTCGAGCTGTTGTCGATCACCTCACTCTCTCCCAAACAGATCGTGTGGGGCAAGCTCCTGAGCGCGCTGGTGCAAGTCTTCATCTACTACTCGGCAATCGCTCCGTTCATCGCCTTCACGTCACACCTGCCGGGTTTCGAGTATCCCGCCGTCGCCTACCTGCTGGTGGTTTCAGTGCTGGCATCGTTGGGCCTATCGATGATGGCGTTGATGTTCGCCACCACCGCCACGCAACGGCAATGGCAGGCGCTCAACTCGGTCGCAGTCTTGGGCGGACTGTTGTTTGGGTTTTTCTTCTTCTTGACGGTCGCGATGGCCATCATGCGCAGTGGCGCGACGTTTGAACAAAAGTGGTTCTGGTGGGCCAACGGATTCGGGCTGGTCGCGTTCGCGTCGTACTTCATCCTGTGCCGGCAAATCACCACGGCGCAGTTGACGTTTCAGTCCGACAATCGCAGCACAGGGATTCGCCTGACGTGTGCCGCGCAACTGCTGCTGGCGTGGACGGGTCTCAGCTTGTACCTGCTGGTGGAGGGCCACGGCAGCATGAACCGCGAATCGGTGCTGGGGCTCGTCACGCTGTCCACAATTCACCTGAGCATCGTGGGGCTGTTCGTGACCGCCGAGCCCGACTTTCTGTCGCGGCGGGTGCGCCGCTCGATTCCGGCCAACCCGCTCTGGAGGTTGTTCGTGGTCCCCTTCTTTCCAGGAGGCGGACGCGGTTACTTGTACATCGTGTTGCAGGCGATCCTCGTGTGTGTGACCGCCATCGTCGTGCTCGCCGCGGCGTTCGATCCGCCGACGGTGGCGCCCACCGTCACCATCGCGCCGGTGGAGTACCTCTTCGGCTTCATAGAGTCGGTGACCGGTTGGCTGACGGGGGACCCGGACGGGCCGCAGAGCGCAGCGGTGAGAGACTACCTTGCGGGACTCACGGCGTACATTTCCGGATTCCTGACCGGCCACGAACAAGTCTGGACCCATCACCTGCAGGTGATTGTGTGCGTGGCCTGCTACGTTGTGATCTACGTCGGCTTGGCCGCAATCCTGGGTCGGTGGGGACGTGCGCTTTCCAGCGAGATCAAACCGGCCCACATCCGAGTGATCGCGTTCCTCGTGTTTCTGACCGGGGCCATCGGCCCGTATATTCCGATCACGCTGTTCGGCCCGCGAATGCGGTATCAGCTGTTCGCAATCAGCAATCCCTTCACGACGATCTGGGAGATCGAGAGCCGCAAAGGACAAGGCGGCATCATCAATTTCTTTTCGACGGCATGGGTTTCGTTTCAGGAGCACTCCAGCAGCGCAGACTTCTCTGAAGCCGTGCGTCTCACATGGTCTACGCTGCACGGTACCGGCGACTCAGGCATCGTCATGTTGTTAACTTTGGGGGCAGGCTGCATGTTGCTGGTCAACCTGCCGGCGGTGAAAAACAGTGTGCAGCAAATTTGGTTTCGCGAGGCGGTACCCGTTAGCCGGCGGCAAAGAAGGCGGACCGATTTGCCTGCGCTCTCCAGCCAGAGTTCCGTCCCTGAACCACGATCCGACCCGGCCAATCTAGCGAGCAACGCGACCCTCGATTCGAACGTTGAATGAAGACGGTTGTTTGAAAGTGACTCGCGGAGCATCAGCAGCTATTGAGCGACCAACCACATGCGAGACGATCCCGAAGTTCAACGAGCAGTGTCCGCCTATCAACTCGGCCTGCCAAAAATGCCGGTGGCGGGCCGCAGCGGTGACTTGCTCGGACGCGGGACGGGCAGCTCGATCGAGTTTCAGGAGTATCGCGAATACATGCCGGGTGACGACATCCGGCACCTCGACTGGTCCGCCTACGCGCGAAGCGATTCGCTGATGGTGCGGCTGTATCGCGAAGAGATCAGCCCCCGCACCGAAATCCTGCTCGATGGCAGCCGCTCGATGAGCCTGGGAGGCGAAGCCAAGCAACAAGAGGCGCGGCGGCTGACCGCCCTGTTCGCACTGTTGTCGGGACACTTGGGAGGCCGCCCCGACGTCGTCGTCGTCGATGACGGCCGCCCGCTGCGTTCGATCCACATCGATGGGCTTGACGCTCTCGATCAGCTGCCGTTTTCAGCAACTCGCTCCCTGGCCGATGCGCTGGGACAACGGGCCGTCGCCTTCAAGAAGCAGGCCGTGCGGATTGTGATCAGCGACTTTTTGTTTCCACACGATCCCCAGCCGTTGATCCGCCGGCTGGCGGCCGAGTCGAGTGTGCTGTGGGTCGTCCAGATCTTACATGCCTGGGAGGCCGATCCGACACCGATGGGCGGGCGGCGGTTGGTCGACGTCGAGACGGGGGGCGAAGCCGATCTGGTCATCGATCGCCGCGCAATTTCCGCCTACAAAGAACGCCTCGGCCAGCTGCAACAAGAGCTAGCCCGCAATTGCCGTCGCGTCGGCGCTTTATTTGCCACGTTGGTTGCCGACCGTGGTCTGGCGACACTCTGCCGCGACGACTTGTGCAAGGTCGGCATGTTACGACCCGTCTAACGGATAAGATCAAGGAGTTTGTTGTGCCACGGCTGTGCCAGCCGTGCGAGCGCGATCGGATGTATTGGAACTAATCGGCACTGCTCACAGAGCAGTGGCACATCCTTATTCAACGAGTTTGCTCCGAGTCATGTCCTTCGCCAACCCACTCGGATTGCTGGCCCTGCTGTCGCTGCCGGTGATTGTGGCGATTCACCTGTACCATCGCCGGTTCCCGCCGCTGCCGATCGCCGGTGCGCACTTGTGGGGGGCCGAGACACAGGTTCGCTCGCCGGGCCGGCGCCGAGAACGCCTGCCGATCACCACTTCGTTGTTGCTGGAGTTGTTGGCGGCACTGCTGATCAGTCTGGCCTTGAGCCAACCGCGGTTGGGCGACTGGGATCGCGTCAATCACTTGGTCGTAGTTCTCGATGACTCCGCGTCGATGAACAGCGCCGGGCCAGACGGTCAGACGATGCGCGAGGCGGCCATCGGGGAGTTGTCCGCACGCGTTGGGAGACTGGGCCGCCGAAGCCGAATCACGCTCATTCTGACCGGACGCCGCCCCGTCATGCTCGCCGGACCGGCTGCCGAGTGGGACGATGCGCGGACTGCGCTTGCGGGTTGGAAGCCGTCAGCCGTGCAGCACAACTTTGACAATGCCTGGGATCTGGCCGCCCAGCTCGCCGACGAGTCCGGGCGATTGCTGTTTCTGACCGATCGCCTGCCGGGCGAGGATGTGCCGCTACCGAGACGTATGGAAGTTGTCTCCGTGGGGGCGAATTGCGACAACGTAGCGATCAGTGCGGCGCGTTGGACGTTCGACTCGACTGCAAACGTCGGCCGCGTGTTTTTGCGTGTCGCCAATCTCGGACGGCAAGCGGTCGACTGCACGATCAGCGGGCTCACCCCAGAACGCACGGTGTTCCAGAAGTCTCTCAGCATCGAAGGCGGAGCAGAGACTCCACTGCAGACCGAAGTTCCCGGCGGATTGGGCCGGCTCACACTCGTACTGACCGCCGACGGAGACGGCCTGAGCCTGGACAATAGCGTGACGCTCATCGAACCCAAGGTGCGGACGTTGACCGTGGCCCTCGCCCTGCCCGCCCAATCGACTGCCGCCGGCGTGTTGCAGCGCGCGCTGGCCGGCATCGCCGACATTCAGACCGGGTCGGCGGAATCGGCGCATTTGGTGTTCGGTCCGGCGGCTGCGCAACCACCTTCATCGCCGGAAGCGTGGTGGTTCGGAATCGGTCCACTCGATTCAGCCGATGAGGCCATGCAGGCCGCCAGCCATCTGATCGGTCCGTATCTGTTGGAGAAGCAGAATCCACTGCTGGAGGGCATCACGTTGGACGGCGTGATTTGGGGAGGCGTGCAGCCGGTGGGTGTGCCGGCGACGCCCATCATCAGCGCCGGCCGGTCGTTGCTGCTGTCGCGACTCAACGCTACCAACGGAAACACCTTTCTCCTCAACATCGATCTGGATCGATCCAACCTGACCGATAGTCCCGATTGGCCGATCTTGATCCAAAACCTGGCCGAACTGCGCCGCGACAGTCTGCCCGGTCTGCGGCGCTTTAACTATCGGCTCGACGAAGAGATCCGGTTTCGGCTGTACGAAGGGTTGCCAGCAGCCGGCGACGAAGAAGCGACGGGACCTTTGTCACTGGTACACGGCGAACGAACCCGACCTCTGGCCCGTACCAGCCTGGTCGAACTGCCGCCCCTCGATCAGACCGGCGTTTATGAAATCCGCGACGGTGAGCGCACACTCGGCGAGTTTGCAGTCAACTTCTTCGATGCCGAAGAATCAGATCTCAAGCAACTGGCACCCGGTATACGGTCGCCGTTGGAACCGACCGTCGCAGCCGGTTTTGTCATCGACGATGCCTATACTTGGATCCTGGTATTGGCAATCGCGATGATCTTGCTGGCCCTTTTGCTGGATTGGCGCGTCCTGCAAAAGGGAGGTTAGTGCTGGGGTGATGAAAACTCGACTGGCTGATTCGTGGTCCTCAGTACGTTCGCTTTGTCTTGTTGGTGGCACCTGGCGGCTTGTCGGCGCTGATGGCGAATGAGTGCTGGAGAGAGGTACGGCGCGGCCTCGCTGTCGGCACTGGCAGGCAAGCTGCCAGTGGCACCGGGCGCAGTTTACGAGATTGGGACCAGGGAGTGCAGTACCAGACAGCGCTCCAGCCAGCACGACTCGGCGTTAAGAGGCCGTAACTCAGGCCACTACCCTCGATCGAGCTCTACGCTTGTGACTTCCAACCCCGGCAGTTCGACGATCGCCAGCGTGTGTGTCTTGGCCCGGTAGAGTGCGCCGGGATTGAGAACGAGAGTGCCACCTTCGCGGTGCATCTCCGCGACGTGCGTGTGGCCGTAACAGACCAGCGCGTACGCGCCGCCCGCGATCGTCTCGCGAAACAGCTGCGCGTCGTCACTGTGGATGAGTGCAATTCGGCAGCCGCCGAGCTCCAAATCACCAAAGCGGCCGTGGCAGGTCTGTCCCGCCACTTCGATCGCGTCGGTTAGCTCGCTTTCGGCGTAGTCCACATTTCCGAACACGAAGTGCGTGGGCCAGCGATCGAAAATGGGAACCACGTCGGTCGATCCGATGTCGCCACAATGCAGGACGGCGTCGACCTGATGTTCTTCGAGCACCTGCGCGGCCGCCCGGCTGTTGGGCAGATGCCCGTGCGTGTCGCTAATTACCCCGATCCGCATCGGCACTTTCCGTCGTTGAATTGGGATCAGACCGGCCACTGCAAACGTGCTCGGCATCCGACAGGTTGCAAGCGTATTGAGCCGCGGCCACCCGTTCGGCGAACATTTCGCCGAATAGTCTTGATGGACTATTGACGAAATGCATTATTTTGACTATTCAAAATCAAAGATATGTATTAATCAAATATTGTTACTCTGCCAATCAAAGTTAGAAACCTCGGCGGCGGAGGCAATTTGGCTGTTCCGGGGCCACCGTGAGTGCGGAACCGTCAACGTGATCAGGAGAAGCCGAATGCAGTATCGACGAACGAGAGCTGTTCGAAGTCAAACCGCCTCTCACCCCGCCGGATTCACATTGATCGAATTGCTGGTCGTGATTGCGATCGTCGTTATTCTGATCGCATTGCTGGTTCCGGCCGTTCAGCAGGCCCGTGAGGCGGCCAGGCGGACTCACTGCAAGAACAACCTCAAGCAGCTCGGACTGGCGCTGCACAATCACGAAGAGAAGCACGGCAAGTATCCCTCCGGCGTGATCCGAAAAATTTGGGATCAGCAACCGACTTGGTCTGAGGGCCACTGGGCTTGGGGCGTTTTCGCCAATCTACTGCCGTATGTCGAGCAGAACAATCTACACGGCGAGCTGCATCTTGATAAACCTCTACTGGGTGCGCCGCCCACGTTTGAGATCCTGCCGGAGCATCGCGACCTGGTCAACAAGCGGGTTGGCATGTTGCTTTGTCCCAGTGATTCTGAGATTGTTCTCGACTACCGTTACCGGCCGCTGAACTACGTCGCCTGCCTGGGAAGCGGCGTCATGACGCCTAAGCAGGCTGCCGGAACCGATCGAAACTCGGACGGCATCTTCTACGCCAATTCCCGCACCAGACCGCGCGATATCAAGGACGGACTCTCGAACACGATTGCGTTTTCGGAAACGACGCTCGGTCGTGGCGGCCCCGGCGCGGACGGATTTGTTGTTTCAAATCCGTCAACCGGCGCTGAGGATGTCTGGGCCGCACTCATGCCTTGGGAAACATCGACGCTTTCTGACGCCGCCTGCGAATCGGCGTCGGCATTCGGCGTCACGAGGGGCAACACCTGGGCATCTGCGAGCCACTTGAGCGGTTTTTTCAATACCTATCTGCCGCCCAACAGCGTTCGATCCGATTGCATCATTCACTTCACCTTCTCGCCGGGATGGGTGGCTGCGCGCAGCCGTCATGCTGGCGGAGTGAATGTCGCAATGGCCGATGGGAGTGTTCGATTTGTTGGCGAATCGATCGATCTAGAGCTTTGGCGCGCGCTCAGTACTCGAGTCGGCTCCGAGGTCGTTGACGAGTTTTAGCGGGGAGCCAAACAGGGCGACCCTCGTTGCAGGAAATAGGTCTCAGTCAACAGCCGAGAATGAAGATGACCACGTTGAACACCGATCGGCAAACCGGCACCGTTGTACAATCCGATTCAGCCGATGCTTCGCCCGCCCGCCGTCAGTCACCTCCACCCATGCTGCTCTCGCGGCTTCTGATCGCATGCTTGTTCTGGCTGTTCTGCCTCACGCTGACTGCCGCCGGCCATCGCCTCTACAAGGCGACCGTATCGGTGGACCGCCAGGTGTCCGCCCAACGGTACCGAACTGACGGCGCCCCGCTTGTGTGGGTCGGCTACGGCACCGTCGAAGCGGCGGCCGAGCGGGTGTCTCAGGATGCGGGAGCACTCAACACCACGGAGTTGGTTGTCCTACCCAATTCGTCCTTTTGGTTGGGCGCGGCGATGGGTTTCACGGCTCTCGCCGGGTTGTTGGCGTGGTCTGGCCGGTGGGTCGCCAACAACGGCATCCAGTCGCTACTCGGACTGTTCGCCGGACACTTCCTGTGGCTGGGGGCAATTGAGTTCGGATTGGATGCCGCGGGACGACAACTGGGTTTGGCTGGGTCTGTGGACGTCGTGGAAGGCAGGGTCGTGGGAACACACGGCGCGGGGACCCTCATTCAACTGTCCGTGGTCTTTCTGGTGCCTATGCTGATCGGTTTGACGCTGCACGAATCCAACCGGTGTGCCGTATTCCAGTGGTTCCGTCGGCGACTGCCCATCACACTGACAGCGGCTGCCAGCGGACGTGTGGAGAACTACGCCGCGAGAACGGCGATGCAATACTTCATGACCGTGTGGTTTTGCTACGTCGGCGTGCTATGGATGGCAGACCCGCGATTGGGGCGCTACGGCGAGTGGAGCCTGCTGCTCACCCTGTTGGCCATCGTGGCAGCGACGCCGTATATGATCTGGCGCACCGCACGCCAGCCCAATAGCGCGCAGGCGCTGCGTTACAGCGTCAGCGGCGCGGTCGTTGCATGGACGGCGATCGAGATCGCAGCGGCCATGAGATTCTTCCATGAACCCTGGCTGAGCAACTCAATTTCATCCGGCGCCATTCTGCTCGGGCTGTCGATTGTGTTGACCGTCCTGGCCGCGCGAACGCTCTTTCCAACCCGAGGCCTGCTCGGGAACTCACGGTTGGCCGCGACGGCCGGGCTGGCTTTGTTGGTCGGAACGGTTGGCTGTGCTCGATCAGACCAGAATTCATCATTGGCGGCGGCAGAGGTCGAGCAACGACTTCGCGAATACGATGCGCGAATCCAGGGCTTCCCACCCGAGGCGAGTGACGGACTAATGCATGCACTCAGTTCCAATGATCCCGTCATGCGTGCGCAAGCTGCAATTGCCTTTGGCAAATCGCCCCAAGTGAGCACGGTCGTCGAGGACAGGCTGCAGTCAATGGCGAAGAACGACGACTCCCGCCTGTCTCAGTTCGCGGCACTGACGGCGCTGCAGCGGCTTGACTTGCTGATACCAGAACTTCGCAGCCTGCTTCGCGAGTTTGGTGATGACTCAGAGTGGCGAGCTGTCGCGGAATACGTCGGAGAATGACACCCTCATCGTCCGCATTCTGTCGGACGTGCGATGGTGCGTCATCCTTCATCGGCGACCGCCGCCGGGGTTTGGCGGAGGCTGTCTTCGTACTCGTCGTCCTGTTGCTTCGCCCCGTCCGGCGATGCGAGGAACCACGTCAACATGGCCGGCAGAAAAATCAGGTCGCCGATCAAGGCCGCACCGATCGTCGCGCAGGCCATCAATCCGAATACCTGGTTGCCGGGCATTTCACTGGTCAGCACTGTGGAGAATCCGCAGCACAGAATAATCGTGGTCATCACCAAGGCCGTGCCGACACCGATGAAACTGCGATGAATGGCCCCCTGCACGTCGCCGTCGACGCCAAGTTCCCGCTGGAATCTCGACAGGAAGTGGATGGTGTCATCCACAGCGATGCCCAAGCAGATCGTGAACGCGCAAACGCTGGCCATCTCCAGCGAACGCCCCAATACGACCAGCAGTCCGGCGGTCACCACGAGCGGAAACAGGTTGGGGATGACAGTGATCAAGCCGATCTTTGCCGAGCGATAGACCACGCCCATCACGATCAGAATGATGGCTGCCGCCAGGCCCAGGCTGCTGGCAAGATCGTTGACAATCTGCCACAGCTGCCGGCCCCGCACGACCGGCTCACCGGTCAACTCGAAGCGGAAACCGGCATGCCGCTGGGCCAGCTCGGCCAACTTGGTTTCGACGTCGAGGAACGCCGGCTGCAGTCTGGCGATCCCTAAATCCTGAATGTGCGCCGCCACGACAGCGCGGCGGGCGTCTGGAAGATAGAAGCGTTCGGTGGCTGCTTCCGGCAAGAATGTTAACAACGGCATGCGGGCCGCCAGATCGCCTTCTTTCCCGGGCAACGACGCCAGCAGGTTGAGCAACGACAGCGGCGCGTGCGTGAGCGGCTCGGCCTGCAGCAGCTTCTCTACATCGGCCAGTGCCGTAACGATCTCGCGAGAATCGGTCGGCACCGACTCGGGCCACTCGACGAGCACTTGCACAAACTGCATGCCGCCGAATGCTTCGTCACCGCGAACCAAGGCCTGATACTCCTCGGTGCGCGTGGGCAAAAGGAATTCGAACTTGTTGTCCGGCCGCAGTGTGAGCGCGACGGCCAAGAGAGTGGCGGTGGTCACAATGCCGCCGAGCGTCACCAGCCGGTGCCGCTTGATGATCCAGTCAATGAACCCGCCCAGCCGGTGCAAGTTGCGGCCCACATAGTCGTGCTCGTGGCCGGCATGCACGCGTCGGCCCAACGGCGTGCTGCACAACAACGGGATGACGCTGACCACCGAGACGAACGTCACCACCACGCCGATCGCGCAGGCCCGGCCGAAGCGTTGAATCACCTCGGCATCGGCCACCAGCAACGATCCGAAACCGACCGCGGTTGTCAGCGACGTCAGGAAGCAGGCCATGCCCAGGTGGTGAATCGCCGATTGCGACGCGTCGATTGCCGACACTCCTTCGGCCCGCAGCTTGCGGATATGCACCATCAGGTGCACGCCGTCGGTAAAGCCGACCATCGTCAACATGATTGGCAGAATCACGCCGGTCAGCGGGTTGGGAGGATCGTTCATGAACTGCAGCAGTCCCAGCGTCCAAAACACCCCCAGCGCCGGACCCGCCGCCACAATGATGACGGCCGAGACTCCGCGAAACATGATGGCCGCCAGCACGATCACCATCACGTAGCCGATCCACTGGAACTTCTCGTGATCGCGGTCGAACGCCTGCTGCTGAGCAACGAACAGCGGGATGCGGCCGGTCATGCGAATCTGCAGCACATCGTCATCGGTACTCTGGCGAGCCGTCTCCAGCATCTTGGGAATCGCTTGCCGAGGGTTGCCGACGCTCTCCCAGTCGAAGCTCAGCGGCATCAACAACGTGCTGCCGTCGGCTGAGACCAATTGCCCGCGGATCAGCGGATGGGCCAGCACCCGTTCCCGCGCTTCTTTGAACTGTTCGGCAGGAGCGTCGTCATCCGGTAGCATGCGGCCTGGCAGGCCGAACGCGTTGAACGTGGGGATCTGATCGATCCAAACGACACCGGCGACTTCGTCCAACTGCTCAAGCGCCGCCACCACGCGGCGGATTGCGGCGATTGCCGGCTGCGAAAACAGATCGTCGGCCTCGATTAGCAGAAAGCCGTCGCCGCCCCCGCGGCCAAAATCGCGGGATACTTCTTCCAGCGTCTCTTCGTCGGCCCGCGGCTCGCGGGGGGCGCGCTGTGCAACCGAGGCCTCGTGCATGTGGCCCCAGACCGCTAGCCCGGTAAACACCGCGAGCGCCGACGCCACCAGCCACCGGTAACGCGCAAAAAAGTCAGCGTACAGCCGCATTTATCGCAATACGCCCTTAGGCGTTTCTGAATCGGAATGATGCAGGGTGTGTCCGGCGCCGCCTGAGTCGCCGACGCCTTCGGATCATTGTTGCGAGCTTTGCGAACTTTGGGAACCCGATGAAAGCCTGTTCCATCCACCAAGTTCGGCCAGGCTCGCCCGGCAACCGACGCACGCTGTGTTGCATTCCCGCAACATGGCAGCGATCAGCCGGTTGAGTTTTGGCAGCATGTTGCTCGGCAACCACTGCTGGGCGGGTTCGTCGTCATTTGTAACTAACACCCGATTTGACAAAGGATTACGACGGCCCCGTTTCGAAAGCTTGACGTAACGGCATTCATTTTGTTTAGCGTTTGGGCGCACCCTAGTCGAATTCCGCCCTGCTCGTTCGTAACCCCGGCGCCGGAGATGAGATGTCGATTGCTTTCTTCAGTCAAAACGGACGTCTGGCCCAGCTCTTGACCTCTCAGCTGTCCGAGCGGATCCAGTTTGAGACCTGTGCTTCGTACGACGACATGCATGAGGCACTCTCAGGCGGTGGGACCGAATGCCTCGTGGCCGACTTCGCGCAGGCTTCCAGCGGCGGACACGCCGAAGTGCAACTACTGGAGTCGGTCCAGGGAGAGTTTCCCGACACCGACATTGTGATGATTACCTCAGCCGACTGCCCTGAGCCGTTGGAACGCCGCGCGACTTGCACCGGAATCACGCACCTGCGCGACGTGGGGGCTCGAGAGCTCGTCGATCTGATCGAGGCCCGTTGTCTGCCGGGCGAAGATCAGCAAGTCGTCGACGGCGGCACCGACAATCCTGCGAAGCCTGTAACCATCGTCGAACGTTTTGCCACGCACTCGCGAAACTTGCGAACGATGCTCGAAGAACTGGACGTCGCGGCCAGGCACGATGTCATTATCTTGCTGATCGGCGAGACGGGATCAGGCAAGACGTTTCTCTCTCGGCAGATTCATGAAGTCTCTCCCCGGCGGGAACAGCCGTTTCTGCACCTTGCCTGTGGGGCCTTGCCGGTTGAGCTGATCGAGAGTGAACTGTTCGGGCACGTCAAAGGCGCGTTCACGGGGGCGCATGCCGACAAGGAAGGCAAGTTCGTGGCCGCCGGATCGGGAACGATCCTACTCGATGAAATCGACGCACTAGGCCCCGATCAGCAGATGAAGCTGCTGCGCGTGATCGAAACCGGCGAATTCGAGCCGGTGGGATCCAACAAGACGCTGACGAGTCGGGCCCGATTGGTCGTGGCCAGCAATCGCGAACTGGAGCCGCTCGTCGAACTCGGCCGATTCCGGCCCGACCTCTACTATCGGCTCAACATGCTGAAGTTCGAGTTACCGCCGCTGCGAGAGCGCATGGGCGACGTGGATTCGCTGGTGCAGCAATTCGTGCAACGATTCTCCGAGAAGCACGGTGCCGACATCCGGCAGCTTGACCCCAACCTGTACGAAACGCTCGCCCGATACTCTTGGCCGGGCAACGTCCGCGAGTTGGAGAACGTGATCCAACGGGCCGTGATTTACGCCCAGGACGGCGTCTTGTCGGCATCACAGTTGCCGCCGCAAATCCGCACCGCCACTCTGGGGCAAGGCGAGACTGGTTCGGCCGCCGCCGCCGCACAGGACGAAGATGATTCTCTGGGCTCTCGCATGGCCGATACCGAGAAGGACTTGATCCAGCAGGCGCTCAAGCGGAACAACTTCAGCCGCACCCGCACCTCGCGCGAACTCGGCATCAGCCGGGTGACGCTCTACAACAAGATGAAGAAGTACGGCATGCTCGGCTGAGCCGCGCGCTCTGCCTCGTTCCAAGCTCCGGAGCTAGCAGACCTCGTTCCCAAGCTCCGGCTTGGGAACGCACCTTGGACGTGGGTTCCCAAACTGGAGCTTGGGAACCAGATGAGAACTCTGCTGGCTCGCCCGGCTCAGTCGACCCGTGCCACCCAATTCTCGTTCGCTAGCCGGTACCCGAAACAAAGCGGCCCAGCAGTTGCGGCAACTCGGCAGAGAACCGGCTGCGGGGGAGCACTTCATCGCAACCCGCCGATCGTGCCGCTTCTAACCGCCCTGTTTGAACATGCGGGCCGAACGCAATAACGGCCGGTCGATCTTGCCGGGGCAATGCCGTGATTACGTCGGAAACATCGAGTCCCGCCAGCGTAAGGTCAAGCAAAACGCAGGCGTAGACGCTCTCGGCAAGCTGCGTGGTTGCCTGTGTGGTGGAGCTGGCCACATCGAGTTGCAGACCGAGTGAGCCGGCTGTGCCGGTCACCTTCGACGTAAAGAACAAGTCGCCGCTGATCAGCAGGCCGCGGGGTGATTCGTTCATTGTCTCAGCGGGCTCGGCCGCAGCGGGAGCGATGGAAATGGACGTGTCGCCAATTGCCGTCGCGGTTCTGCCAGATGCGTGTTTCTTCGAAAGCTGCCGTGCTTGTGCGGCCCCGTTCATCGACGCGCTGCGTGAGCCGCACGTAGCAGACGATCGCGATCTCGTCGAGGAAACGAACGCTGGCGTCACAGATGTTGGATTGAAGGGCCCGGCTGTCAGACGGTCGGTCAAAATAGAACTTGTGGAAATCCATACCAGCCACGAGGTGTCCGACCGCTTCGGGTTCGAAGGCGGTCAAGCCCGGGTCGCACAACTCGGTGTAGGTCGACCAATCCTGCTCGTCGATGGCGAGTAGCAATTGACGATTGAGTTCGATGAGTTTGTCGGAATCGCAATCGGGCATATTACTGCATGTGTGAGTTCAGCTGGGCCTCGGTCGACAGTCGCCCTACTCGACTTCGCCCATTTTTTGTGGATTGGAAGTCGATGCGGTGTTTATCGCTTCGCTGCACCCTACGCAACTTTTCCAGCTCTCGGCTGTGGGCTCTAGGCTCTCCGCCAATCATTCTTCTTCGAGCTGCTTCAAGAAGTCTGAAAGCGTTTCTTCCTGTTCTTCCCCTTGTGGGGCACCAGGCTCTGGCTGTGGGGCTGGTTTGTCGGCAGGTGCAGCATCGTCATCGACGTCCATCAACGCCATGTACGCGGCGGTTTCGTCGTCCATTTCCTGCTGTGCCGGCTCGGCTGTTTCGAGCGGCTCGGCGGTTTCGAGTGGCTCGGCCAGCAACGGAGCGTCTTCTTCCGAGGCAGGCTCGGCCAGAGGTAGGTCATCATCGTCGTCGGCCGACATGTCCGTATCGTCCGCATCTATAGCGAGCTCAGCGACCGCATCATCGTCGAGTTCAAATGTTTCGTCATCCTTTTTGGGCTGCATCTCTACTTGAGCCGGCGTGTCGCGGTCGATCTCGGGTTCCAACTCGAATTCCGGCAGCGTCTCATCAACTTCGGCTTCCACCGCTTTGGACGGCGTCAGCGTGTCTTGCTCAAATGCCGTCTCGGTAATTGGGGAATCTTCCGAGTACCGATCGGCAACCACATCGGCTTCGGCTGGCGACTCCTCATCGTCGGTTTGCGGATGTTGCGCTGCCGGCTCTACGCCGACGACGTGGACGACGAACTTGACAGGCCCTACCGACAGGCGCGTGCCCGATGTCAGAGGTACGTCCTGTTCCGGGGGAATCTGTTCACCATCGACGAAGGTGCCGTTTGAACTGTTCAGGTCTCGTACGAACACGTCCGGGTCGCGAAGGATGATGCGGCAATGCTGCCGACTTACGCCAACGGAGGCCACCCGCAGACCACAGTCGCTGCTGCGGCCAATGGTGGCGTCGGTGCGCAGCAGTACCTTCTTGACATTGGCCTTCTTGTGTCTGACTTCGAGCCGGACTTGCATAGAGGTGGTGCTGGTGGTGAGTCCTGTCTGCGACCCGTTCTAGGTTACGACCGCTGACTCCCATCTTATCCGCAGCACACGCCATCGGACAAATGATAGGGCCTCCACCGCGCAAAGCGATCAGACCCGAGCGGGCCGATTACTCCAGATATCCGAGACTTTTAAGCTTTTCCACCTGTTGTTGCGAAAGCGGCGCCAATGAGCCACCTGGGCGTTGGGTGGCCATGAACACGTCGAGTTCGCGGCGAAGCTCTCGTACTACTGTTGCGTGCTCCCGCGCAACGTTCTTGGTTTCGCCAGGGTCATCTGCAAGATCGAATAGCTCCACGTTCCTCGTCGAGCGGTCGAAATGCATCTTGAATTTCCCGCGACGGACCGCGCGTTTGATGTCGTCGTATTGGTTGTGGTGATCAGCCTCGGCGAATACCAGTCGATCGATCGCTGGGGGTGGCTCGGCTTGCCAGAAGGGAGACAAATCGAGGCCGTCGATTGTTTCGGGCGGCGTTACGCCGAGCAGTCCGAGTGTGGTTGGTAAGACGTCTACCAGCGAGGCAATTTCGGTGACGCGTCGGCCCTGCGGCGCACCGGGACCGCAGACGATCAGTGGGACCCGGATCACCTCCTCAAAGTGCGTGCGACCGTGCAGCACGCCGCCGTGCTCCAAGAACTCTTCCCCGTGATCGGACGTAACCACGATGAGTGTGTCGTCCAGCAGGTTCTTGGCTTCGAGCAAGTCCACCAGACGAGCGATACCGTCGTCCATCTGGCGCACGCCGGCGTCGTAGAGATCGATCAGGTGTTCGGCGTCCGGCTGGTCGAGCTTGAACCGGCCCCGACGATACTCGAGTAGCTGCGCCGTACTACCATCGGCCGAGCCCATGTAGTCCCGCGCGAACATGCGCTCGTACTGGGGCAACGATCGGTAGTCGCTATGCACGTCGTAGTAGTGCAGGAACAGAAAGAACGGACCGCCATCATGGTTCGACAGCCAGCCGACGGCGTAGTCCTCGACCGCCGATGGCGCTGCCCGTGCCAACTCTTCGGGAACGTAGTTGAATTCGTCGAAACCGCGATCGAAGCCGTAGCGCTGGCTAACATAGTGCGCATTGACGATCGCAGCCGTCAGGTAACCCTGCTCCTGCAAGATTTCCGCCATGGGGACGGCGGCTTGATGCAGATACTCGCGGTGCGATTTCAATCCATGCCGGCTGGGATAAAGACCGGTCATCAGAGAGGCATGTGCCGGCAAGGTCCAGGGTGACGTGCTCGAGACGTTCTCAAACAGCACGCCACCCTCGGCGAGACGATCGAGGGTCGGCGAGGTCGGCCGGTCGTAACCGTAGCAACCCAGGTGGTCTGCCCGTAAGGTGTCGATGGAAATAACAATCACGTTGGGCCCGTCGGGAACGGGGCGCGCCGCAGTTGCATCGTTCACCGGCGCATCTGCGTTCGGTTCGGATCCGCAGCCGCAGAGCGCGAACAGGATTGGTGCGATCAACGTGATTCGGATGGCTGTCATTCCGGCAATCCACGACGGATGTGGTTGTGGTGCCTACATCCTAAACAACTCCAAGGGGATTCGGAGAGTTTCTCTGGAAGGCAAACATCAAGAAACATCGAAGTTGCCTCTCCCGCCGTTTTGCGGTCGGTGAGGTCGAACGCGCTATCGGCCGGGAGGGGCTGTCGAATGCCCCGCATCGACGGCGCGATTGCCGAGAGTCCGCCTGCTCTATTGCCCCCTCAAACTCTCCAACAGTTCCCGGGCCTCGGCCAGTTCTGGATCGAGCTGCAGTGCCGTTTCGGCGTGCCTCTGGGCGGTCGCACGGTCCCCCATTCGCAGACAGACGCGGCCGAAAGCCAGATGTCCGCGTGCCGAATCCGGGTCGACCTCCAACAGACGCTCTAGATGAGACCGCGCATTCCGGAAGTCGCCGCTGGCAAACGCGTCGCGAGCGACGGCGTTGTAGCCTTCGGTCAAGGCGCGGCGTCGAAAGGACGTCGGGGCAATTTCATAGGCTCTGGTGAGCGGAACGAGGGCTTCGTCGAATCGACGCAGTTCGAACAGCGCAATACCCAGCCCTTCGTGCGCGGCAGCCAGGTCAGAATCGAGAGACGTGGCCAGGGCAAACTGTCGCGCGGCATCGTCGAATCGACGTAGTTGCAACAGGATATCGCCATATAGGGCCTTGCATCGAGCATCGGCCGGTCGCAGGGACGCGGCAGTCCGCGCGAAGGGCTCGGCCTGCTCATAGAACGCGGCGTCGGCGGTCTCGGCGGCACGGGCTTGCCAAAAGACAGCAAGATTGAACAGTGCTTGGGCGTCGGCCGGATCGTGTGCAACAGCGAGTCGATAGTGCTCAAGCGCCGCTTCGGCCTGGCCTTGCCTATCCAATATCACAGCCAGGTTAGTATGCGCCGCCGCGAATTGCGGCTCGATTTCGATCGACTGGCGGTAGTGCCGTTCTGCATCGTCGTCTCGATCTTGACGCTCGGCCAAAACCCCCAAGCTGTAATGCGCCAGTGCGTCTTGTGGCCGAATCTTCAAGGCGGACCGGAGATGTTCGATGGCAAGCTGTTCTTCTCCACGGCTACTGTATGCACCGGCCACTTTCACGTGAGCGGTTGCATTGTCACGGGTAACCGCCAATGCATGCACGAACAGCGTTTCGCTGTTCTGCCATACTGAAACTTGGCGGACACTCACCACCGCCAGCCCGGCGAGCGCAGCAGCGGCGAGCGCGCATACGACAATGCGAGAACGATCGCTGCGGGCTGCCATCACTCCGCATGACCATGCCACCGCAACGAAGATCCCAATCAGCGGCACGTAGGTATAGCGATCGGCCATTCGCTGGTCGCCAACCTGCACGAGCCCGATCACCGGCACGAGCGTTCCCAGAAACCAAAGCCAGCCCACAAGCAGATAAGGACTGCGGCGGGCCTGCCACAGCACGATCACAGCAATCGCCAGCAGGAGCAGTCCGCTGAGGGCGACCTCCATGGCGGATATTCCGCCGGCTGGATACGGATACATGATTGCCAGGTCATCGGGCCAGACTGTCTTTCGGAGGTAAGCTGCATAGGCGGTTACCGCATTGAGACTCCGGGTCGCGAGCGGACGTTCCGTGAGCGTCGAGACGTTGCCCGCATCGCGCTGGGCAAAAAACACGATGGTGCTGAACACCACCGAAAGCAGCAGGAACGGCAGCTTCTCCGCCAGCACGTGCGGCATCGATTGCTTCGGGAAAGCGCGTTCCGACGCTGAGCGATCCACGACCGCCGCCGCGCTGTCTTCAGTGGCGACGTCTCCGGGCAACGCCGAACGCGGAGCGAGTTCGACGCGCCGCAACGGCCAATAGTCGAGTAGCAGCAAAACGCAGGGGAGCGTGACGAGCATCTGCTTCGACATCAAGCTGGCCACAAACAGCACCAACGCGAACAGATACCAGATTCGTCCCGATTCGTGCCGCGCCGGGCGCTGGGCATAGCGAACATAGACTGCGATCGCCAGCAGCCCAAAGAAGGTGCTGAGGACATCTTTGCGTTCGGCCACCCATGCAACCGATTCGACGTGCAAGGGATGCACGGCAAACAGGGCTGCCGCCAGTCCGCTTCTCCAAGGTGCGGCGGTCATCGATTGCAGCACCCAATACAACAGTACCGAATTCAATGCGTGCAGCAGCACGTTGGTGAAGTGGAACCCGCCGGCATTGATGCCGTGAAAGTGGGCGTCGAGTGTTAGCGACAGCCAGGTGAGCGGCATCCAGTTGCCGTCGATCTTGTGGCCTTCAGTCAAGGCCCAAGTGATGCCCTCGGTGTTCAACCCGCCGCGAACGGCCGGGTTTTCCACGGTGTAAGTCAGATCGTCGAAATTGACAAACTCGAAGCTGCAGGTGCGCCAAAAGACGATCCAAGTCGCGGCGAACAGTGCGGCTCCGATGACGGCATGCCGCCACATAGTGTGATCTCCGCCGCTATTTGCTCGTCGGTTGCGACCGGTGCAGCGCTGCAGTGCTACCGGCCACTGCAGGACGTGAGCGCTATTTTAGAGCAGCTTGCCAATTTCGGTAACTGGTTCGACTCAGAGATAGTAGCATCAGACGGCGTTCTCCGCCGCACGAGGCAGCATAAGGACGTCGTAGATGCCCGCGGCGTGGCCCGCAAACAAGAGCAGCCCCGCGTCGCCAAGACGTGGCGGCGCGGGGCTGAATAGAGTTTTAGATAAGCGATCGTATCGCCGGCTCAGGCGGCTGCCGAATCGTCGTGGGGCAACATCTTTTCTTCGCCGCGAACCATTCCCGCGGTCACGTTGTACTTTTGGCCGGACTCTTGTTCCGGCAGATCGAACATCATGGGGAACATGCACTCTTCGACGACGCTTCTGAGTCCGCGGGCGCCGGTTTCCTTGCCTTTGGCGATGCCGGCAATCTCCCGCAGCGCGTCTTGCTCGAATTCGAGCTCGGCGCCTTCCATCTCGAAGAATTTTTTGTACTGCTTGACCAGCGCGTTCTTGGGCTCGACAAGGATCTGCATCAGGTCCTCGACGTCCAGCGGCAAGAGCGAACTGAGCACCGGCAACCGGCCCACCAGTTCGGGGATCAGACCGAACTCGAGGATGTCGTCGACGTTGACCTGACCCAGCAGCTCTTTGCGTGAATCTTCGTTCTCCTGCTGGTCGGCCTGTCCGAAGCCGATCATCTTCTTGCCCAGCCGTTTGCCGACGATGTCTTCGATGCCGACAAACGTGCCGCCGCAGATGAACAGAATGTTGGTCGTATCGACCTGGATGTACTGCTGCTCGGGGTGCTTGCGGCCACCTTGCGGTGGGACGTTGGCAACGGTGCCTTCGAGCATTTTCAACAGCGCCTGTTGAACGCCTTCACCCGAGACATCGCGGGTGATGGAGACGTTCTGGCTCGTCTTCCCGATCTTGTCGATCTCATCAATGAAGACGATGCCCCGCTGCGCGGCTTCGATGTCGAAGTCGGCCGCATGCAGCAACTTCAGCAGCAGGTTCTCGACGTCTTCGCCGACGTAACCCGCTTCGGTCAGCGTGGTGGCATCGCCGATGGCAAACGGCACCTGCAGGAAGCGGGCCAGCGTGCGGGCCATCAGGGTTTTGCCGCACCCGGTCGGCCCAATCAACATAATGTTGGACTTCTCGATTTCGACTTCGTTGTCGGCGTCCTCGCGGAGCATCAGCCGCTTGTAATGGTTGTGAACTGCAACGGCGAGCACTTTCTTCGTGCGTTCCTGGCCGATGATGTACTCGTCGAGATAGGTGACGATTTCTCGAGGGGTGGGAACCTTGGTGAACAGCGTTTGGGGCGTGCCGCGGCGGCGTTTTTCCTGGTCGAGGATCGACTGGCAGAGGTCGATGCATTCGCCGCAGATGTAAACGTCGTCGGGACCTTCGACGAGGGGGCCAACCTCTCGATAGCTCTTCCTGCAAAACGAACAGTTGGCGTTCTTCTTGCCGGTCGAGCTGCGCTTGCCGGACGTAAAATCTTTCCCCGGGGGCATGAGCATTCCTTAACGAAGTTGCCGATCGTGTTTGGAGCCGATCGTTTCAGGAAATGAGAGTCCGTACGGTTCCCTGCTCACTTCCCTGTGGACATGTCGAGCGACGCAGATCTCACCGTCTGGAGGCCAGTCGGCTGCAATCTGACTAGTCGCTCTGCTCGGCTTGTTGCGGAGCGTCATCCAGTCGTTCGGTAATCCGACCTTTGATGGATCGGTATTCTTCTTCATCAAGGTCACCCTCGCGATGCAAATCTCTAATCTGCATCAGCATTTGGCGATCGTCCGCGGTAGGATCCTTTTCATCCCTCAACCACAACCCGACCCGAAAGATCAACCAAGAACCGAAGATGATGGCGGCTATCAGGGCCGCTAATTCCCAGAAGGAAATCTCCAACAGTTTCCATAAAAATGTGTCTTCGAGACGCTGCACCGGTCCTCTTCTCGCAGAGCCCCCAAACTGGCGGAAACTCACTGGCCGACACCGTTTGTCTTCACAGCCATCGGTATTATCTGCCGAACGGACCAATGGGGCAAGGGGCCTCGGCCCTGCGATGCAGACTGGGTTGCGTGCTTCGTCTCCGAACCATCTCACGCAACTTTGTAGACTTTACAACCAGAGCAACTTTCTTGGGCCATACTTCTGCTTCGATTCAACACGCTGTGACCCATGGGAGCCTGTCAAGCAAGTTGCATGCCCAAAGTTGGCCCTTTAGAATGTGCGAGATTTCCTGATTCACACCAGCTGCGTTGGTTCGAAACTGCGTCGGACTCCGGCCATGGAATTTGACAAACGATTGGAAAGGGCCATCGTTCGCGGACAGCGGACCCGCGATGCGCTGGGCCGCGAGCAGGCTGAGAAGGAACTCAGCGTTGAAGATCTCAAGAACCTGCACTCCAAGTGCCGGCTCGATCTGACCGACCGCATTGAAGAGTGCCTGAGGCAATTGGCCGACCACTTTCCCGGATTTCGCTACGAAACCGTGATTGGCGAGGCCGGCTGGGGTGCCAAAATCAGCCGCGACGATCTGCAACTTGCCGGAGGCGGCCGCTCGGAGAACCGGTATAGCCGCCTGGAATTGACAATTCGTCCTTTCAGCTCGACGCATATCGTCGAAATGACGGCGAAGGGAACGGTTCGCAACAAGGAGGTCTTCAATCGCAGCCACTACCAGCAGCTGGCTGACGTCGATGTCGATTCGTTTTCCGAACTGATCGACCTGTGGGTGCTGGAATACGCGGAACAGTACGCCGCTCGAGGGTGAATCGCGCCAACATGTCGAAAGCCGATAGCCTCCAGCACGTGCTGAATCGCGGCTTGGTCGCGATCATTCGTGCCCCGTCCAGCGAAAAGATCGTGCGTATCGCCCGGGCATTGCTCGATGGCGGTATCGACGTCATCGAGGTCACCTTTACGGTTCCTGGTGCCCTGGAGGTACTGCAGGAAGTCGACGAGGAACTGGGCAACGAGATCCTGTTGGGGGCCGGCACGATTCTCGATACGGAGACGGCGCGAGCGGCCATTCTTGCCGGTGCCCAGTTCATCGTCACCCCCACGGTGAATCTCGACGTGATTCAGCTCTGCCGGCGATACGACAAGCTGTGCCTGCCCGGAGCCTATACACCCACCGAGATCCTCACCGCTTGGGAGGCTGGCGGCGACATTATTAAGGTGTTTCCTGCTGACATCGGAGGCCCCGCGTATTTGAAAGCTCTGCGTGGCCCGTTGCCTCAGGTGCCTCTGATGCCGACCGGAGGCGTCAACCTCGACACGCTGCGCGACTTTCTGGCCGCGGGTGCCTGTGCCGTCGGGCTGGGCGGTGCCTTGGTGGAGCCTGAAGCGGAGCGCAGTGGCGACATGCAACGCATCCAGAAACAGGCTGCCCGGTTCGTAGACGCCATCCGGGCGTTTCGCGACTCGACGCCTGCCGGCTGACGTGTCGGACTGCGGCCAATTCGGCACGCGGAATGTTGGTGCTATTCGACTCAAGTCGCATAGTCGTCACAGTCGATACCAACGGATAATCCGGTCGCGCGGGCTGCGCACTAGGTTCGCTCTACCGGTCTGTGAACGCGACGACCGGACGTCATTGCGTCAGAGCGCAGAAAGTTTCGAGCAGAGCCCGGCGGTTTCTCGAGAGGGAGCGAGATGAAACTTGCGGTAGCCTTCATCATTGGTCTGGCTGCAATCAGTGGCGGGCCAGCGTCTGCCCAGGAAGCACCGGTCTTCACGAAGAACACCCGTTTTCGCATCCCGTACCGGTACGACGCGGACGAAATGCAGAAACTGGGCGCCAAGGAGATTCGACTGTTCGTCTCCTACGATCAAGGCAGCCAGTGGCAGTTCGTCAATCGGGTGGCCCCTCAAGCTGGAAAATTCGAGTTCGAAGCGCCCGGCGACGGTGAGTATTGGTTCGCCGTGCGGACCGTCGACTTTCAGAACCGTTTGCATCCCGAGGGTGTCGTCAATTCGCCCGGCCTGAAAGTGACCGTTGATTCAACAGCACCGACTCTGGATATCCGATTGTCTCAACTGGAGCCGGGTAAGATTGAGCTTCACTGGGACGCCCGCGATGGCAACATCGACCTGACGACACTCAAGCTGGAATCGATCGAGCCGGGCACTTCGACCTGGCAGCAGGTCAGCATCGTTCCCCAGGCCACCGGCAAGACCTCTTGGTCTGTTCCTGAAGGAGGGGTGGTCCGTGTCCGCGGGACCGTGGGAGACTTGGCCTCGAATGCCGCATTTTCCGAAACTCAGGTGCAGATTGCATCTCGCGTGTCGAACAAGGTACCGGCGTTTCAACCGGACTTTTCGCAGCCGGTTGCCGGCGGCTCGTCCCCGAGAATGGGCAAGCCGTCGAACGGTTTCAGCAGCAGCTTTGTGACCGACGACGTCGACCGACGTCCGGCAATCGTCCGCGACCGCTATGCAGCACCTTCGACATCGCAGCAGACTTCCGGACGCTCGCGATTGGTCAACACGCCGCGGTTTCAGATCGCCTATCAAGTGGAAGACATTGGGCCGTCAGGCTTGAGCGGTGTCGAGTTCTACATCACCGAAAACGGCGGTTCGAAGTGGTTCGGATACGGCAACGATCCGGATCGACAGAGTCCGTTCGAGGTCGTGGTGCCCCGCGATGGAGAATACGGATTTGTATTGCGGGCACGTAGCGGCGCCGGTCTTGCGGCCGATCCCCCGCAAGCGGGCGAAAAGCCTTCGATCGTGGTCGTCGTCGATCAAACGCCTCCCGTCGCGCAGCTTCTGGGAGCACAACAGGGACAGGGAAGCGATCTCAGCAGGATTCTCATCCGCTGGAACGCCAGCGATCAACACCTTGCCGACAGTCCCGTCTCGCTGTCGTACGCTACCGAGACGGTCGGTCCCTGGAAGCCGATCAGCGGCTGGTTGGCCAATACGGGCAGCTTCTCTTGGACGATTGGTCCGGGTGTGCCGCCCCGGATGTATATCCGGTTGGCCGTCCGCGATGCAGCGGGGAACGTCACGCGGGTGGAATCGAGCCAGCCGGTGGTCGTCGACCTGTCGAAACCGACGGCGAGAATCGTCGACGTGGAGGCGGTGCAAGGACTGTAGCAGCAAACGCTACGGCGCTTGCGGGTCTCCAAACCGTCGCGTGCACGACGGCCGATTTCCGCAATTGGCGCCGAACCCGCGACCGCCGTTTAAGCGTCAGGCTTGCGGCGCTTCTGTCTTGTCTTCGGCTTCGACCGGTGCCGCTTCGGGCGGCTGGAACTTGGGAGCCGTCAGCTCTTCTTGGTCGTCTTCCGGGACCGATCGCGAAGACTGCTTGGTGTGGGTTGCGTTCTCGACTTCCTGCTCGATGCCTTGGACGCCCTTCTTGAACTCCACGATGCCCTTACCCAGACTCCGCGCGACCTCGGGCAGCCGCTTGCCGAACAACAGCAATGCAATGACGCCGATGATCAGCAGTTCGGGAAGGCCGGGACTTCCAAATGGGAGCATGGTTCTACCCTCTTACCCACAGACAAAGTTGGTTACACGGCTGTTCGATTGAGCCTTCTTCGATCGCCGGCTCACGAGTCAGCAGAAGTGGCGCCGTTGTCCTCTTCGATGCCTTGAACGCCCTTCTTAAACTCGACGATGCCCTTACCGAGGCTCCGGGCGATCTCCGGCAGGCGCTTGCCAAACAGCAACAGCGCGATCACGCCGATGATCAGCAATTCGGGGAGCCCGGGACTTCCAACAAACGGCAGCATGGTTGTTCCCTCTCGCAAAGCACTGACAACGCTGACACTCTGGACAACAAAGACGCGGTCATTCCGAAATGGCCGCCGGATCCTTTGTGTCGTCTTCTTCGGACTCGCTGGCACCCTTCTTAAATTCGACGATGCTCGATCCCAGCGACCGCATCACCCCGGGCAGCCGCTTCCCAAACAGAAGCAGGATAACGATGCACACAATCAGCAATTCGGGTAAGCCGGGCATTCCCAACATCGATCTCAACTCCTGCCCTGTGAAGACCTTTAGATTCTCATTATCGCCGGCACCAGGGCTCTCACAACCCCCGGGCACAGGACCAGTGGGGGACAAACCGCGATTGACGAAAACAGGCGCGAGGAGCCAAATGAACGGCGAACGAAGCCGCGAACATCCTGTTACCTCCGCGTGTGTGCGGATTCCCCTGCGGATGCCCACTCGGTTCGCCCGCTTTGTGCGGCAGGATGGCTGAGCGGAACTACGTCATTTATTGTAATGCCCGCGGTGTCACTGTCAACGTGCGGGCTGGGCCAGCCGGCCGAATCGCAGGGCCGATGGCCCCGGTCGAATCGAAAACCGGCCCGGTTTTAGGGTCTTGTTGGCATCGACGGCAACGTCGCGGGAATCGTCTCATTCGACACAACGGACACAACCGCGGCCCCGCCCGCCCGCGCTTTAAACCGTCGGCCCTGCGCATTACAGTGATCTATTCGTCCAAGCCCGATCCACGTTACCCGCCGACCAAATGTCCAACTCGAACACCCCCCGCATCGGAATCTTGACCGTCTCAGACCGCGCCAGTCGCGGGGAGTACGAAGATCGCGGCGGACCCGCCATCCACGGGTACCTCGAAGAAATCCTGACCTGCGAGTGGGAGCCGCTAGCCCGCGTCGTTCCCGATGAGCGAAGCCTGGTTGAAGAGACTCTCAAAGAGCTGTGCGAGGACCGGCATTGCTGCTTGATTATCACCACCGGCGGCACCGGGCCGGCCGAACGTGACATCACCCCGGAGGCCACCGAGGCGGTCTGTGACAAGCTAATGCCCGGCTTTGGAGAGTTGATGCGTAAGGTGTCGCTCGAAAAAGTGCCGACGGCTATTCTGTCGAGGCAGACCGCCGGCCTTCGCGACGGGACCTTAATCATCAATTTGCCCGGCCAGCCCAAGGCAATTCGAGAGTGCCTCGATGCAGTTTTTCCCGCCATCCCCTACTGCATCGACCTGATCGACGGCCCGTTCTTGACGACCGATGAGACCAAAGTCACCGCGTTTCGTCCCCAAAAGAAATAGCCCAGGATGAAGAAGAACCCGGTCAAAGCCGCATTGAAAGCGGGCCAGCCCCAGGTTGGCACCTGGCTTTCGTTCGGCAACGTCCACGCCTCCCGGCTGATGGCCCGTGCAGGATTTCCCTGGCTGACCGTCGATCTGGAGCACTCGCCCATCGACTTCGACACGGCCGCCACGATGTTCGGCGCCATCGCCGATGCGGGCTGCGTTCCGCTGGCCAGAGTACCCCGCGGCAGCCACGATCTGATCAAACGCGTGCTTGATGCCGGTGCAATGGGCATTGTCGTGCCGATGGTCAACACGGTGGAAGAGGCCCAAGTGGCGATTGCAGCGGCCAAGTATCCACCTGTTGGCAACCGCTCGCTAGGCGGAGCACTGCACGCCCTCAACTTCGACGCGACTGCCGGTGATTACTACAAGAACGCCAACGACGAAATCTTGGTGGTGCTGCAGACGGAATCTCCACAAGGAGTGGAGAACGCCGAAGCGATCTATAGTCTGCCGGGAGTCGATGCCATCTTCGTCGGTCCCAACGATCTGACGGCGCAGATGCGGGCAGCCGACGGCAGCGATCCCACCCCCGACGAACTCGAAGCCATGTTGCAGCGCGTTTTGGCGACGGGCAAGCAGGTCGGCACACCCGTCGGTCTGCACGTTCAAAGCACCGACGTGGTGCGGCAGCGGATCGGGGAAGGTTGGCAGTTCATCGCGCTGGGCAGCGAACTGCGGATGATGCTCAGCCGCGCCCAGGAATTTGTCCAAGACCTCGAACTTCAAGCACAGTCCGCCGACTTGGCGCGATATTGATTGAGACATGTCCCAGAAGCCCAAGCACGTCATTTCCCTGCTGGATTTCCAGCCGGAAGAAGTTGAACAAATTTTCGCGCAAAGTGCGGAGATCAAGAGCAAGCTGCTCGCCGGCCAGCGGGACCCAACGCTAGCCGGCCGCGTGCTGACTTTGTTGTTCGAAAAACCGAGCCTGAGAACCCGCAACAGCTTCGAAGCCGGCATGACGCAGCTCGGGGGTGGCAGCATCTTTCTGTCTACCAAAGACGCCGGCCTGCAGGGGCGCGAATCCTTGCCGGATGTCGCCAAAGTCCTCAGCGGCTACAGTGATGCAATTGCGATGCGTACGTTTTCGCAGCAGCTGATCGAGGACGTCGCAGCCCACTCCAGTTGCCCGGTCATCAACGCCCTCTCCGACGAGTCGCATCCCTGCCAGGCTTTGACCGATCTGTTTACGCTCCAGGAGGTGTTCGGTGATCTCAATGGCCGCAAGTTGGTCTACGTGGGCGATGGCAACAACGTGGCACGGTCGCTGGCGATCCTGTCGTCGATGATGGGCGTCTCGTTGACCGTGTGCGCACCGGCCGGCTACGAGTTGACGACAGCGGTTCTAAACGAGGTGCAGACCCGGGTCGGCGCCTGCACGGTGATGCAGCTCAGCGACCCACACAAGGCCGTCCAAGACGCCGACGTGGTGTATACCGACGTGTGGGCCAGTATGGGTCAGGAAGCCGAAGCCGATGCACGCAACAAAGTCTTCGCACCCTACCAAGTCAACGCGGAGCTGATGTCACACGCCCCCGCCGGTTGCAAGTTCATGCACGACCTGCCCGCCCGCCGGGGAACGGAAGTCACCGACGAAGTGATGGATGGTCCCAACAGCATCGTCTTCCAACAGGCAGAAAACCGCATGCACCTGGCCAAGGGGCTGCTGGCCTGGCTATTGACGTGACTGAGATCAGTTGTAGGGTGCGTGCTACTAACGATTCAACGTTTGTTTCTTGCGCAGATTGTTGACGGAAGCAACTGCGGAGGAGTTGAACATAACAGCCCAGGGTCAGCGGCAAAGCCGCGCCACCCTGGGTAGACAACAGCAAACCGTGGGAACTCCGCAGGAGTTCAACACGTTGCGTGTGAAACCCCTGCGGGGTTTGGTTGTTGTGGAAACCCGCAGACCCAGGGTGCGCTTTCGCGACCCTGGGCTATCGTATGGTGCCCCTTCGGGGCACTGCTCGGACAGCATCAACTCTTCTTAGATGTGAACGGTTTCAGCAACCTGTTGCATCTCCGTGTACCGTAGAGGCAGATTTATCCACATGCGCAATCACGACAGAAAGCCTGACCAACTGCGGCCGATCACCATTGAGCGGCCTTTCACCAAGTCCGCGCCTGGCAGTGTACTGGTTCGCGCCGGCGGAACCGCCGTCTTGTGCACGGCGAGCGTGGACGAGTCTGTACCCCGCTGGAAGGAGCGAGAGGACGACCCCACCGGTTGGGTGACGGCCGAATACAGCATGCTGCCCGGCAGCACGTCCCCTCGCAAGTCGCGAAGGGTCGACGGCCGTGCCACCGAGATCCAGCGACTCATCGGCCGCAGCCTGCGCGGGGTCGTCGACTTCGCGGCACTGGGCCCGCGGACCATTACGGTTGACTGTGATGTCGTCGAGGCTGACGGCGGCACGCGAACCTTGAGCATTACTGGCGGATTCATAGCGCTGGTCGATGCAGTGGCCTCGATCGGGTCGAAGCTGGCCGGTGATCGCCCGGTCTTTCTCGATAGCGTGGCGGCGATCAGCGTGGGGGTGGTCGATGGCATGGTCCTGCTCGATCTCGACTATTCCGAAGACAGCCAGGCCGAGGTCGATTTGAACGTCGTGATGACCGGCAGTGGGGCTTATGTGGAAGTCCAGGGAACGGCCGAGCAACAGGCGTTTCCACGTGCCGTACTCAACCAGCAGCTTGACGCGGCCGAGGCAGGCATCGCAAGTCTGACGGCGCTACAGCGCGAGAATCTGGGCGAACTTTGGCCGCTGGGCGGCTGATCGCGTTCAAGGCGCATCAGCGACCAGCCTTCAGGCGTCTCTATCCGGTCTTCGGTCAGCCGAATTGGCCGCACAAACCGGGCACAGATGCCTCTGGACTCGCTTTGTCCAGATTGCTAACATCCCGCCGCTCTCAACTCTCGAAGACACATCTCGACTACCTACTCGGCGAAACGCGGCCTCAAAGGCAGCTCGAAACGTGACCGTTTCAGTGCTGCATCGGCGCTTTTGCATCGTCCACATACAGCCTTGAATCGGGTCCATACAGCGGTGGAAACGCTCGCTGTGGGCCGGGTCGTTCGCGCATTCAACACTTTGGGAAGGGACTAGCGTGAAATCCCGAATCGATCGTTCGCGTTTGCTGTCTGCCGTCGTATGCGTCTTCTGCCTTGTGATTGGTTTTGTCGATCACCTCGAGGCGCGCATCGATCCCCCGGTCCGAGGCAAGAAGTACAAACTCACCAAGCAACACGGTCCGTGGATGATCATGGTGGCCAGTTTCAGCACGCCGCCCCCCGACCGCCTTGGAGAGGGGCTGACACCGGAAGAAGCGGCGGCCGAGCTCGTCTTCGAACTCAGAAGAAGCGGCATTCCGGCTTACGCGTTCTCACAGCAAGACATCGTCGACAACGTCGCCACCACAGACCGGCTGGGACGCGAGCGCATGCGACGGTACGTCTCGCAGAAGGGCAGCGTCTGTGTGCTTGCGGGAAACTATGGTAGCTCGACGGAACACAAAGCCCAGGCGACGCTGAGCTGGATCAAGAAGTATCACCCAAAATTCCTGCAGGACGTGCAGGCTGATAATGGTTTCATCAAGAAGCTCCAAAACGGTGGTCTGTACCGCCTGACTCCGGGTCGACCGGGGCCCCTCAGTGGCGCCCTGTTGACGGTGAACCCGTTTCTCTCTCCAGAGGAAGCGCAGAGCCAGCAGCGCGATCCGTTATTGATCAAGCTCAACGCGGGTCACGATTTCAGCCTCACTGAGAATCCGCGCAAGTACACTATCGTCGTGGCTTCGTTCCACGGTAGGTCGCTCACGCAGGTGGCCGATCAGAAATTTGAAGACCGCCAAAAACAGTTCAAGATCAGCGGATCGCTGGGTGAGGCAGGCGACAACGCGTGGCAGATGGTGCGCTTGCTCCGGCAAGGGGGCTTCAACATCACCAACCCCGGCGCCCAAGGCAAGACGTTTGAAGCGTACGTCTATCACGACCGCTACCGCTCGATCGTAACCGTCGGGGGCTTCGACTCTCCCGAAGATCCGAGAATCCGACAGATCATGACACTGTTCGGGGCCAAGGTGAAACAGAACAAATCGACCGGCCAGAACATCCTGACTGCCGAGATTCTGGCTCTCCCCAGCCCCGGTCCAGGCACGTTGCCCCCCAAAACATGGTTGTTCGATCCTTACCCCAGGGTCATCGAAGTTCCGCGGCTGTAAGAGCGCTACCGGCTTGCGGGAGACCCTCGGTCGCATCCATGGCACGGTCAGGCGACCGCACGAATGGGAACTGTTCACTGCTGCCTGGGCTCCGGGTCCTTGGCCGACAGCCCGACGCTTGACAGCATGACGGCTGCTCAGCAGACTCGATCGGCATGAGTGCCCCGAGTGTTGTGCTTGCCAGTCGGAATCGCAAGAAGAGCGCCGAGATTGCGGAGTTGCTGGCGCCGCTGGAAATTGAGATCCAGAGCGTCGCCGACTTTCCCGACGTGCCCGAAACCGTCGAAGACGGCGACAGCTTTGCCGCCAACGCGGCCAAGAAAGCAGGCGAGGTCGCTCGGCAGTTGTCGAGGTGGGCTATCGGAGAGGACAGCGGGCTGATGGTCGACGCCCTGGACGGGGCTCCCGGCATTTACTCGGCTCGCTATGCCGGCGAAAACGCGACCGATGACGAAAACAACGCCAAGCTGATCACCGAGCTGGATGGCATAGCCGCCCAAAAGCGCGCGGCTCGCTACGTGTGCAACATTGCGCTGGCTGATCCTGACGGTGAAATCCGGCTACAAGTCGAAGCGACGTGCCGCGGAAGGATCACGACCGATCCATGCGGGACGAACGGATTCGGCTACGATCCTTACTTTCTGATTCCCGAATACCACCAAACGTTCGGCGAGTTGGCGCCTGCCGTCAAACGCCATCTCAGCCACCGCGCCCGGGCGTTCGAACGCTTTGTCCCTCAGTTGTTGCCCATTCTCCGGCAGCCTGAGTAGCGACTTGGTGTGACTTTGTGGTTCAAATCCGACAACCCACGCTGGCAGGCTGGGCTCGACTTGATTGACCACAAAGCCACAAAGGGCACAAAGTGCAAGTACACGAGGCCAGCTGTACGGCTTGCAGATCGAGTTTGAGAAATGACCGAAGAGAAGGCCGACGAGACGATCCAGTCTGCTCCGACTCGTTCGACGTGGAACGAGCTGCGCACGAGTGAGGATTGGTGGGCGGTCTGGATTGGCGGCGCGATTCTGGCGGTCGCCTTTCTGGCCGTGTTCTTCAATCGGCCGGCGGATCTCGAAGAACAATTGTCTGAGATCGAGGCACAGTCTCAACTGTTGCAGCAGATGCAGCTCGACCAAGCGGCGTCGGAAGCCATCGAGGTCAAGGAAGACCAATTGAGCAAGCTGCGGAGCGGCTTGGCGCCCAATCCGCTCAAGCCTTGGCTGGCCAAGCTGCAGAAGTGGCAAGACAACCCTCTGGACGCGTTCCTCGTTAGAGGCGGTGGCGACGGAACCGGCACTCTACGCGGCGTGTTCGTTGTCCTCATCGTTTCGCTGGTGCTGTTCGGCATCGGTACGCGAGCCATGGGCCGGTCTTTCGACAAGTTCGCTGCCGCGTTCGTGTGCGTGTTCGCGTTGGCGAGCGTCGCCTATCTACTGGCCAATCACTCGGTCGTCAAACTCTACAACTTGGAGTACCCGTTGTGGGCGTTGTTGGTCGGGCTGTTGATCAGCAACACGATTGGCACGCCCGCGTTTATCAAGCCGGCCGTACAGACCGAGTTCTACATCAAGACGGGATTGGTGCTGCTGGGGGCCAAGATTCTGCTCAGCCGGCTGCTGGCCTTGGGCACGCCCGGAATCTTTGTGGCCTGGGTAGTCACTCCTATCGTGTTGATCGCGACCTACGCCTTCGGTCAGAAAGTGCTGCGCATTTCATCCAAGTCGCTCAACATGACGATCTCGGCCGACATGTCGGTGTGCGGCGTGTCGGCGGCGATTGCTACTGCGGCTGCTTGTAAGGCGAAGAAAGAAGAACTGTCATTGGCCATCGGCATGTCGCTCACCTTTACGGTCGTGATGATGACCGTTATGCCGGCCATCATCCGGTTTTTCGGCATGAGCGAAGTGCTGGGCGGCGCTTGGATGGGGGGCACGATCGACGCCACCGGCGCCGTTGCGGCCGCCGGGGCTTTTCTGGGCGGCGAGGCCGAGCAGGTCGCGATTACCGTCAAGATGATTCAAAACATTCTCATCGGCGTGATCGCCTTTGGCGTGGCGGTGTATTGGGTGGTCGCCGTCGAAGAAACACCCACCGGCCGGCGACCCAGCGCCTGGGAAATCTGGTACCGGTTTCCCAAGTTTGTGTTGGGATTCGTGGCCGCATCGGTCGCATTCTCGATCTTGAGCACGACGCTGACCGGGGGCCAGTACCTGGTCGACAGCATGATCAAGGGCACCACCGACGTGCTGAGGGGCTGGTTCTTCTGCCTGGCATTTGTGAGCATCGGTCTGGAGACGAACTTCGCCGAGTTGGCGCAACACCTCAAAGGCGGGCGTCCCCTGCTGCTTTACGTCTGCGGCCAGACGTTGAACCTGGGTCTGACGCTCTTGATGGCCTGGCTGATGTTCGAGGTCGTGTTCCGCGACGCCGTGCAGGAATTGGTTCGATGACGGAGAAACCGGAAACCCGATCAAATAAACCGCGTCGAAACATGCGGGGATGGGCGCAATTGTGGGCAGCATGTGGCCTGATCGCAGTCGTGTGGATCGGCGTGCTGCCCCGGCTGGCAGAGTCGCCCCGCGTGCAGGCGAGGCTTGAATACCTCGAAGCCCGTCGGATCGATCCCAGCGCCATGTTCTACACCGAACTGGAGGGACTCGATCGAGTGCTCGGGCGCTTGGAGCGATTTCATCAACGCCAGCCGAGAGCACTCTGGTTGCCTGAGTAGGTCCCGCTTGCCGAGCGGGATCTCGAAACAAGGCCACGCGACGACCCAGGTCCGGCCCAGGCCGAATCGACTCAGGTGAAACGGGCCGCCATAGGCATGCGGCGGCCGCTGCCGAAAGCTCGCTGCGAGAGCTTGATGCCGGGCGGCATCTGGCGGCGTTTGAACTCGTTGCGGTCCAGCCGGCCAGCGACCCAGCGAACCGTCTCTTCAGGAAACTGCTGGCTGAGCGATTCGATCGACTCCTCGCGCTCGATCAGTCCTTCCAAAATCGCATCCAACACCGGGTACGGGGGGAGAGTATCCTGATCGAGCTGATCGGGGGCCAGTTCCGCACTGGGAGCCTTGTCCAGTACGTTTCGTGGAATCACCTCGCGGCCTTCCAGATCGTTGGCATACCGCGATGTGGCGTAAACATCCCGTTTGAGTACATCCGCCAGCACGGCAAACCCGCCGGCCATGTCGCCGTACAGCGTGCAATAGCCGACTGCCAGCTCGCTCTTGTTGCCGGTCGCCAGGGCAATCCAGCCGTGACGGTTGCTGCGGATCATGACCAGTGCTCCGCGGATTCTGGCTTGCAGGTTTTGATCGGCCAGACCCGCCGGTTGGCTCCGCAAATCGTCCGCCACAATCGGCGTCTGTTCGTACGCCGAGTGGATCGCGTCGATGGGAATGACTTCGTGGTCGATGCCGAGGTTATCGGCCAGCAGTCGGGCATCGCTCAAGCTGTGATCGCTGCTGTGGCGGCTGGGCATTAGTAGACCGTGCACGTGTTCGGGTCCGACCGCCCTGGTAGCGACGTAGCAGGCCAACGAGCTGTCGATGCCGCCGGACAACCCCAATACGCAGTCGCTGAAGCCGCACTTGTGCATGTAGTCGTGCAGTCCCAGCACAAGTGCATCGAGCAGCAGCGATTCGCGGGCAACGGGCTTCGCCGCCGCCAGCGGGACGGCCGTTTCGAGATCGATGACCCTCAAGTCGGGCCGAAAGTCACACATGCGTGTGATCTGATTTCCCGTGGCGTCGTAGGCAAAACTGTTGCCGTCGAAAACCAGATCGTCGTTGCCCCCAACTTGATTCACGAATACGAATGGCAGCCGGTGCCGCTGTACGTGCCGTTCGACGATTCCCAGCCTGCGATCCGGTTTTTCGATTTCAAACGGACTGGCAGAGAGATTGATCATGATTTCGGCGCCGGCGGATGCCAGCTCGGCGATCGGATCGCTGCGGCCGGCCGGGTCGCTGTGGTGTGTCGTGTCGGCCTCTCCCCACCAGGCGTCCTCGCAGATGTGGACACCGAGCTTTCGGCCGCGAAACTCGACGGGTGCAACATGCCCTGCCGGGCGGAAGTAGCGGCGCTCGTCGAAGACGTCATAGTTGGGCAGCAGCCGCTTGTGGATGGTGGCTTGCACTTTGCCATCGAACAGCAGGCTGGCCGCATTGGCGATGCGGCCGTCAGGCAGATTCCGCCCGGTGGGATGCCCGACGAGCAGTCCCAGGTCTGTTCCCGTGTTCTGCGCCAACTCGGCCACGGCGCGATCGCAGGCGGCCACAAAACCCTCGCGCAGCAGCATGTCTTTGGGCGGGTAACCACTCAGCAGCAGTTCGGTCGCCACGAGCAAATCGGCCCCCGCCAGCCGCGCGTCTTCGGCAGCCTGGCGCACGAGTTCGACGTTTCCCGGCAAGTCGCCGATGGTCGGATTGAGTTGGGCGAGAGCAATTTTCACGTCAGCCGTCGATCAATCGTTGCGTGCAAGGTAACCCTTTCACCGCTGAGATCGACTCGCACTGCTGGACGAGCCAGCAGTGGCACCCCGTCGCAGGAGGTCGGATGCGTGGAGTGCGGCGGAACGCACCGTTTTCGATGGTATCAGGTCGACCGAAGCTGAAACGAAACTGGCGGCAAGCGGTGCGTTTCGCTGGCGCTGCACGTACCCTCCTGCTTCCTACGTCAGTGCGTGCCAGCCAAAGTCGGAGCGGGGGTAGCATGGCTGCTCTAGAAGTCCCACTCGGTGTACAATTTGGTCCGAAAATCGTGCCACTCTTGGCGGCGCTGATTAGATTCGTTCTCCGGGCAATCGACGAGCGTGCCGGTCCAATCGTCCATGCGCCGCAACCGGCCGGCGAGGACATTCAGAATCCTGAACGCAATCTTTTGGGCCGCCGCCGGAGACGCTTCCAGTAGACGCTCGTAGTCGCTGTAGGAGAGGCGGGCCACCTCGACTTCGGACAACGTTCGAATTGAGGCCGAGTGAGGGGCCGGGTGGATGAAAGACATTTCGCCGAAGATCGCGCCCGGATCGAGCATCGCGAAGCGTTTTTCCTTGGCCGGCTTGATCAGCTTGGCGACTTCACATTGGCCTCGAATCAGGAACCATAGAATCCGCGTTTCGTTCCCTTCGCGCAGAATGACCTCGCCTTGGGGGTATTCTTCGACTTGCAGCAAGGCGATCAGGTGCTGACGTTCATCGTCAGTCATGTCATCGAAGACGGGTGACTGTGACAAATTGATTGAGCCCTCGACCATAAGCGTCAGATACCTCCTAGAACAGTGGCCCGCCCCACCCGGCCGATGCCGAGCAGATAGGCGGCCGTGCGGAGCGAAACCTTCTTATCTTCGGCGATGTCCCAGGTCTTGTCGAAGCTGTTCAACAAAATGCGATCGAGTTCCTGTCGGACGCGCGACAGTTCCCACTTGAAGTGCTGGCGGTTCTGCACCCATTCAAAATAACTGACGGTCACGCCGCCCGCATTGGCAAGAATGTCGGGCACGACAACGATACCGGTCCGGTCGAAATGCTCGTCGGCTTCCGGTTCGGTGGGATTGTTGGCCGCCTCGATTATGTACTTCGCCCGAATGTGCGGGGCATTGCCGGCTGTCAGCACGTTGCCCAAGGCCGCGGGAATCAGTACGTCGACCGCCGATGTCAGCAAGTCGTCGTTGGCAATCGCCTCTCCGCCACCAAACCCGGCGACATGTTCGTGCTCCGCGGCGTGCGCACGAAGCGCAGGCACGTCCAAGCCTTCCGGATTCCAGACGCCGCCTGAAGCATCGGAGACACCTAGAATCTTCGCGCCTTTCTCGTGCAAGAATCCGGCGGCATGGCTTCCGACGTTGCCGAAACCCTGGATGGCAACAGTGGTCCCCTCGACCGGCTGTTTGACGCGTTTGAGCAGTGCCTCGGTGACGATCACCACCCCCCGTCCCGTGGCTTCCTCGCGCCCTTCGGCGCCGTGCAGTTCGACCGGTTTGCCGGTCACGCAGGCCGGGTTGAAGCCGTGAAACTTCTGATACTGATTCATGAACCACGCCATGACCTGCGCGCCGGTTCCCATGTCGGGAGCGGGAATGTCTTTGTCGGGGCCAACCATGTCGTGGATTTCGTCGACGAACTTGCGGGACAACCGTTCCAGTTCGCCGTGGCTCAGGTCATGCACATTGACGGCGATGCCCCCTTTGGCGCCGCCATAGGGAATGTTCACGACGGCGTTTTTCCAGGTCATCAGCGTCGCCAGCGCCAGCACTTCGTCGCCATCAACTTCGTGATGAAACCGCAGGCCCCCCTTCATCGGGCCGCGGGCGCTGTCGTGCTGCACACGGAAACCGATGAACGTGGCGATCTCGCCATTGTCACGCTCGAGTGCGACTTGCACCTTGAGTTCTCGTTCCGGCGTCAGCAGCAGCGTCTGCATGTTCTGCGAGATGCCCATCAGGCGGGCCGCCCGATCGAAGTAGTGCCGCGTTGTTTCGTAGGAACTCATCCGCCTGGCTTTCGGCCGGTTGGCATTCCGAAGTGGTTTCCAACTCGAAAACGGGATGCTGATGCTTGACGGGTGTCTGCGGTGTTGATTTGCAATAACCAGCGTGGCCGCCGAGTTGCGACAGCCTGCTGCAGTTATAGCAGATTCTCCGTATGCCTCCTTCAGCGGGGATTGGAAATCTGCGGCATGTCAGGGGCGCGTCTGAGCATGGGGACCGCCGGCGGTCGGACCAATCGCTCGGCTTGGTTTTGTGAGGCATGCCGAACCTGTGTGTTGCCTGCCGTCGGAAGTTGCCGCGGCGGGACAGATGAATTCGTCCAGACGCCGGGAACCTGCGATACGATGAACGTCGACAGTTGCTGGGCATAGAACTCGTGGCCTTGAGGCGAGAACCGCGGCGAATTTCGTAGAAAGAGTCGCTCCGGTTGCCGAGCCGCCTGAAATGCCGAAGACGTGTCCAGAAACGGAATCTGATGATGCGTCGAAAAGCTGGCCAAAAGTTCGAATGGTGCCCGGCTGCTGTAAAGTGCGCTGCTGGGTACTCCGGCCGAGCGGCGCACGCCGGGGGCAGAGCTGGCTTTGGATGAGACCTGCCATGGGACAGGATAAGTGGCCAGCAGGCAGTGAATGCGCAGACCGGCCGTCAAGGCTCTCAAATGTTCGATGGGGGCCAGTGCCTGGCGGATGTAGACCGACCAATCCGGAGGATCGTCGGCCAACCACGCATAGGCGCCTTCGGGCGCGTCGATGTCGCGAGTATCAGAGGCCCCACCCCCTTTGGGCAACAGCTGTTCCAGTTGCGACTTGCCGAGCCGGGCTAATTCGAATCGATCGAAGAGAGCCTTGCTCGGGGGGCGGCGCGTTTCTTTCAGTGCCGACGAGCATGCCACCGGAATGCCGTCGGAACCGATGATCGCGAAGGGACGGTGCCGGTGATCGTCGGCAACGTCGGACATGTCGAAGTTCAACACGACAACGTCGGGTTGCAAAGCGATGAGCCGATGTCGGATGAGCAGGTAGCACAGCAACGGACAATAGCCCGGGACACCGCCATTGATGACCTCCACCCGATACCGCGTCCGGGTCTGAAGCAGCGCCTGCAATTGGTCGCAAGCGGTCTCACCGTTGGCCGTTTCGGGTGCGAGGATGTTTTCGTCACCGAGGCACAACACGCGGAACACACCGGGTGGTTTGGGCAACGGCCACTCTGGCCCCCGCAAGCCCAGGCTGTTGGTCGACCAGGAAACGCGGGTCGGCCCATCGGGGTGCGTGACGTTGTGTCGCGTGAGCGGCTTGAGGCTCTGGCCAATCTGCGCAGACGGGACAAGGACAGTCGCCTCGTCGACCGACTCACGCTGCTCGGCGGAGCGATAAAGCGAGCGCCCCTGCAGCACGACCTCGATGCAGCAGACCAGAGCAATTAACCAGAATATCGCCGAGGCAACGTACCTCAAAGTGGCGAGACGGGAGCGAATCATCCGTGATTCTTGTTCGCCGCGACCGGAAAGGAACGACGGGGAGAGGGCGGGAGAATGTAGTCAAAACGGGAACTTAGAGCAATCCGAGTCCCCACGGCCGACTGACGGCACTCCGGGCCCCGTCCAACACGTTACCTCCCCCGCGCAGTGGGCGAGGTCGGCCGCGTTGGCGGCGGGGAGGGGGTCTTCATGAAAACAAAACGCACTCGAACGCCAAATGAAATCCGAAGACCCTCACCCGGGCCTGACGGCCCGACATCTCCCGAAGGCGGCGGGAGAGGTAACACAGTTTCCGTTGCTCGCGGAGACAAAGGACGACTGTGCCGGACGTTCGATCCACTGCGCGGAGTTCGGCACCTCAGGCGGCCGATTTGGTGGCCAGCACCAGGTATTGGGCGCCCATCGGGAAATGGAGCAGATGCGGCTCTAGCGGGCGAAGTGCCTTAAGAACTCGCGGAAAGAAGAACAGATAGTCCGACGGGGCGCTGTCGAAGCCGTTGCCTTCGAGCAATCGACGGGCCGAGGTTGGTGAGAGGGGTTGAGCATCCCGGTCGAATGGGATCTGCTTCATCGCCAGTCGAGTGCCGGGGTTCCAGGGGTTGTTTTCGAACAAGGCCAATCGCCCGCCGGGCCGAAGCGCCCGGTGCACCAACCCTAATGCTTCTGGTCGGTTACGCGGCTCGATGTGGTGAAACACGCCGTTGACGTAGCACAGGTCGTAACTATAATCCGCCGCGAATTCATCCAGGTGTTGGAACGAAAGGCGCGAAGAACTGTGCCGCTGCCTGGCACTCTCGATGGCGCTTGCGGCGTTGTCGATGCCCACGACCCCAGCTTTTGGAAACGTCTCTGCCAGTAAGGCGGTCGTATCGCCAATCCCACAGCCGAAGTCGAGTATGCGGGCGGCGTTGAAGTCGGCCGGAAGCGTGCGGGCCAGGTGTTCGATTCGGCCGCGGGCGAAGAACTCTTTGTTCTCACCCGAGAGACGCAGCCCCTTGTTGAGCATCGCATCGTATTCGGCAGATAGATCAAACAAGGCTTCAGCCACTTGAGATTCCTTTCCCTGACTCACTGTCGTCTCACGAGCGGGAATTCTGACCACAAGCGATCGGTTGTGCAATGTGAGTTCGTCCGCCTCTGTCCCAAAGACCAATCACCTCTGTTGAATCGGCATGAAACGCTTCCTGTACAATCTGTCGCGATTTGGAGCGATTCAAGCGGCGATTCTCTGCACATTGCTGGTCCTTTACCCAGGGCAGGACAACACCTACCTGGCAGCTACGATCGACAAACATGACGTTGCTGCTTCGGCGCCCGGTCAGAGACTGCTGCTGGTCGGCGGTTCCAGCGTCAGCTTCGGCGTTGATTCGCAAGCTTTGCACAATGCCCTCGGACTTCAACCGGTCAACCTGGGCCTGCACGCGGGCTTGGGCCTCGATTTCATGTTGAACGAGGCCCGCGACCTGATGCGGCCCGGCGACGTGGTCCTGCTGAATCTCGAGTATCAGCACTTGCTGGCCGATGCGACCGATCTGACCATCATGCAACTTCTCGAATACCGCCCCGAATCGGTCGAGTATCTAACCTGGTCCCAGCGCAAGCGGCTGCTGGATTGCGGATTGGTCTACCTGCGGAAGGTCATCGGCAAAGCGGTGAAGTCACGCAAGCGCGATCATCAGCCGGGTTACGCCCGCGAGGAGTTCAATTCCTACGGCGACGTGATCGGGCACCATGACTCACGGTCACTGTATGTCGATTCAGGACCCGTTGCCGAGTGGGGCGCCATCGACGCACGCCACGTCGAATCGGCCATCGACAAGTTGAACGCTTTCGCGGAAGAATGCCGGCAGCAGGAGATCCAGATCTTCTACGCACAACCGGCGATTGCCGAGGACGTCTACGAGGCGTGTCGGGAGTCGATCGACCACCTCGACCGAGCCGTCAGCTCGCGCGTGCGGATCCCCATGCTGAATCATGCCACAGAGGTGGTCTACCCGGCCGAGTTGTTCTACGACACGCCGTATCACCTCTTGCTGGAAGGCAAGCGACGAAAGACGGCACTGATCATCAGTCGCCTCGGTGGGAAGCTGCCGTCTGCCAGTGACCGCCTCGCGGGACCGCCCCCGCAACGGAACTGAAACGGTTAGCGGCACAACCGGGCGTTGGCTGGCCCGTGCTCGAAGTGCCGGTTTGCGCAGAGCCGGATCGTCTGGATCCCGTCACCCATGACTCCCTTATGTTGTTCGGTGGTTATGTGGCGCAGAAGCCAAATCGGTCGTCATTGAGCCCCCGTCTGCTCGCTGGGAGATCGCATAGTCGTACATCCGAAAGGGCTGTCGTGCAGAATCAAATGCCAGTCCAGGGCTGTGTCAAAAGTCGCCGCTCGCACGGCAATCCGGCACTTTGTTTTCCAACATGGCAATTCAGCACAGCGTGGAAACAACTTGCGTGATCAGAACGCGTTACGCTCGGCGAACCGCTCATCGAAGGGTTTCTGGGACGATCAGTTGCGGTGCGTCGGTCGGCGCGGATCGACGTTTGTTTTGGCCAGCCATCGTGCAGCGGTCGGATTCACCGCTGCGACTTCGCGTTGATCATATTCTGCCGAAGTCGATGCAACCGCCTGCAGTTCGTGCTCGGCGAAACTGCAATCGGTGTGCTCCACCGCAGCAGGTTGCGCGCACTCTGCGGCGATCCTCGCATGTCACTTGTGAATCGGGAGCAGGGTGTAGCAGCCGAAACGACAAAAACCAAGCTGACCGGGCCGGGGCCCATCAGCTTTCATCTTGAATTCGACCGGCGGCTCCGGCACAGCATCCGGTTAGTCGGCGCCTTCCGTCCTACTGCTTGTCATGATCCATTCACAAAGCTCGTCAGTGTTCATTGGTTTTGGCATGAAGACCACGTCGTGGTAGAGTTGATCGGCAAGTAAAGATTCAAGTTCGTCGCTTAAAAATGCACTGTGAACGAGAATCGGCAATTCGGTCAGTGTGTTCTTTCCGATTTCTTCCGCTAACGTTCCGTCTCGTAACCGCCGAACAAACTCGACACCTACGTTGAAGGAAGGCCGTTGGATCGGATCGTCACTAGGAAGCAATTGATCTGCAATCACACAGTTAAAGTCTTGTTCTCGCAGCAACTGAATCGCTGTCCTTGTCGTGGACGCAAAATGAACGACCGCATTCAATCTTGCTTTAAGGACCCAAAGCGCATGTTTGAACACAGTTGGTCCGTCGTCATCAACCCACAAAATGCGTGTTGATTTGTCCGTCATCATGTTGTCTCGATGCACACAGTACGTTTAAGAATGCGATCCGTAAGTGCGTCTCGCAAAGTATTCTGCGCCTCAGTTAGGCGATGTCTCGTTTCTGCGAGCTTCTCGTGGCTTTCGTTCGGGATTTGCTGTTCTATGTCAAACACAGTGTTTTTTGCACTATGCAATGCGTTAGCTTCATCGTGATCGAGGTTGGGATGATGTTCTTGGTATGCGTCAATTAAGTGATCACGCGCCGTTGCAAGGCGTGATGCGCGCTCATCTGCCCCCAAACTTTCGGCGGAAGAAGATAGTATGAGTTGGATTTCGTCCTTCACTATCTGAAGCGCCCTCATCGAGGCCTTGATGCTGTCCACCGACTTCGTCAGATCTTCATCGGCGAGTCGACGAGTGTCGGCCGACCGTTGAAGAGAATGTTTCAGTTGTTCCAGCGACCGAGCTGCCTTGGCTGAGCTTCGGCTTGTCATCCAGGCAGTGGCGAGGCTCAGCAGAGCTACGACTATCGAAACAGAAGCAGTGGTTAGTGCAACAAAGATCTTGAAATCCACAATAGACCCCTCGTGACGATTAGCCGACTAACTCACTCTTACAGAGTTGCCTGCGTGTGACCTGTAGACCGCAAGAGTGAGGCCTATACTGCCAGGTTTCGTGGATCGCAACTTGTATTGTAGTCAGCTGTTCCGAAGCTGTCTCCCGGTTCTCGGGTGATAGGCCGTTGCCGCCTATCGTCCGTCGTGCCGAGACGCCAGACCATCCGCGGGGCTGCGAACAGCTCGACCTCCACGGTTCAACACGTGCGTTAGATCATCGTTGTTTTCACGTCGCTGTGGCCCAAGAATTTCTGCAGGACTGGCTCCGGCAGAGACCCGGGGCGTTCCGCGTTCACAATCACAGGCTCGGCTGCAGCGTTCGTGCGTCGGTGAAACCGACCTCCCGCAGTTCGCGGTTTGTCTTTGTGCTGGAAGTTGGACAACCCGAAGCAGCTTACCGTTTCTCCCAACTGCAGGCGGTGAAGGAGACCTCTGCAGCTGGCGCCGAATTGGACCGTTTCGTCCTAGAAACTCGTGACGGCTGACACGTGCCGTAAAACGACCCTCTGTGACACAGTGACCGGCTTTGATTTTCTGTTCCAGGGCTTATGAAGATTGGGTTAGGTAATTCCGCTGGGCGCTCGGAGCAGTACAGCGGGCCGCGAACTCTGCCGGGGGTACGTACCCCAGAGAGCTGTGTGGCC
>Ga0315338_1000895_pt1 | contig 48866 bp, 48 predicted proteins | sample ASW8metaG_FD_204518 | JGI IMG/M metagenome (GOLD analysis project Ga0315338, IMG submission 204518) | Ammonia-oxidizing marine archaeal communities from Monterey Bay, California, United States - ASW #8 | ecosystem: Environmental > Aquatic > Marine > Coastal | place: USA: California | collected... | reverse complement strand
CCGGATAGACGTACGCAGTTTAATCTCCCTTGCTCACTGAGCCATCGCAGACAAGCAACACTTGCAAGAGGTGTACATAGATGTACTCGTGGCGTGTCCTGGACGGGCCCACCCGATCCCGGCGCGGCCTTTCTGGAGAGCACTCACCTTCAGAGCTTGATGGCGACGAAGCGGGCGTTGCCGTCGCGGTTGACCAGGGCCGGCACGGTGCCCTCGTCGGGCAGGTCGGCGGCGATCTCCCGGTAGGCGTCCAGGCTGTCCACCGGCTTGCCGTTGAGGCTCACCAGCAGGTCGCCGCTGCTCAGGCCGGCGCGGGCGGCGGGGCCGTCCTGGACGCCGGTGATCACCACGCCGTGGTCGGCCTTGACCCGGGCCAGCTCGGCGGCGCTGGCGGCGCGCACTTCCAGGCCCAGCTTGTCGGACTCGCCCTGGTCCTGGTCCGGCTGGCCGGCCATGCCCGCCTGGGGGTTGTCCGGCAGCTCGCCGACGGTCACTTCCAGGGTCTTTTCGTCGCCGTCGCGCACCACGGTCATTTCCGCCTCGGTGCCGGCCTTGAGCGCGCCCACCCACTTGGGCAGCTGCGCGGAGCGCTGAATTTCACGGCCGTTGAAGGCGATGATCACGTCGCCGGGCTGCAGGCCGGCTTCCGCCGCCGGCGAGCCGCTCTGCACCTGGGCCACCAGGGCGCCCATGGGCTTGTCGAGGCCGAAGGATTCGGCCAGATCGCGGTCCACTTCCTGGATCAGCACGCCCAGCCAGCCGCGGCTGACTTCGCCGGTTTCCTTGAGCTGGTCGGCCACGTCCATGGCCAGGTCGATGGGAATGGCGAAGCTCAGGCCCATGTAGCCGCCGGAGCGGCTGACGATCTGCGAGTTGATGCCGACCACCTGGCCGTTGAGGTTGAACAGCGGGCCGCCGCTGTTGCCCGGGTTGATGGCCACGTCGGTTTGAATGAAGGGCACGTAGTTGTCGGTGGGCAGGCTGCGGCCCTTGGCGCTGACGATGCCGGCGGTCACCGAGCTGTCGAAGCCGAACGGCGCGCCGATGGCCAGCACCCATTCGCCCACCTGCAGGTCGTCGGAGGAGCCGATGTCCACCACCGGCAGGTCGCTGGCGTCCACCTTGATCAGCGCCAGGTCGCTCTGCGGATCGGAGCCGATCAACTCGGCGTCCAGTTCGCGGCGGTCCTGCAGGCGCACCACGATCTCGTCCGCTTCGCCGACCACGTGGTAGTTGGTCAGCACATAGCCGTCGCTGGAGATAATGAAGCCGGAGCCCAGCGACTCCGTTTCGGAGCGCGGCGCCGGGCCGCCACCGGGGCCGCCCGGGCCGCCGAACTCGTCGAAAAAGCGGCGGAACATTTCGGGAAGCTGGTCCAGCTGCGACTGCTGGCTGCGCTCGCGGCGGGTGACGGTGCTGATGTTGACCACCGCCGGCGCTTCTTTCTTCACCAGGGCGGTGAAGTCCGGCAGGCCGGTGACCAGCGGTTCGCCGTCACCGGCGTCGGCGCGCGCCGGCGCCGTGTCGCGGCTGTCACTGGTGTCCTGCTTGGTGGTGTTGTCGGTGTCCTGGCCGCAGGCGGCGAGCACGCCGGCCAAGGCCAGCATCAACACAATACGATGCGTTATCCCCATGGAAAGGCTCCCTTCTACCCTGTTCTAGGTTCAGGCCGGGTCAGCGCGCGGGCCGCACCCGGATCGTGGTTTCAGCGTCGGCGGCGCCGCCCGGGCGGCTCAGCACGCGCGGCTGATAGCGCCCGGCGCCGGCGACACGGCGACCGTGCAGGCGGGTGATCAGGAAGCCCAGAAGCAGGCCGCCGACGCCGAACAGCGCGGCGCCGTCCACGGCGCGCCCGGCCAGCGTCAGCGACAGCGCGTCGCCCAGCAGGGCGCCGCCGAACAGCAGCGCCAGCGGCAGGGCGTACACCCAGAGGGCGCCGTAGAGCACTGCTTTTTCGGGCACCCCGATCACCACCGGGTCGCCGTCGCGAAAACTGAGATCGGTGACCACCCGCAGGCGGGCGCGCTGGCCGGCGGCCTGGCGGTTGATCACGCTGTGCCCGCAGCCCTGGCGGGCCTGGCACGACGAGCAGGTGCCGGCACGCACCGTTTCCACCCAGATCGCTCCGGGCTCACGGGCCACCACGCGCCCCTGCTCTTCTATCATGGCCGTTTGTCCGTGGCGCGAATCGCCACCGCTTCCATGATGCGTTCGGCGGTGGGCTGCGGAATTTCGCCCACCAGGGTCATCAGGTAGACGCGCTCGTCCAGGTTCTGCACCCGGCTGATCGCCACGGTGGGGCCGACGCGGCTGACGCCCCCTTCCACCTGATCGTTGGCCACGCTCTCCACGAACAGGGTAAAGGTGGCCAGGCCGTCGGTGTAGCTTTGCGCGGTGATCGGCTGGCGCAGGTCCGCCACCCGCCGCCAGTCGCGGTCGGCGGCTTCAAAGCCGGACGGCAGCCAGCCGGCTTCCACGTGTACGCGCTCGGGGCTGGCCGCGGCCACGTTCTCCAGGGAGCGCTCGGCGATCACCTTGGGCAGCTGGAAATCGGCACGCTCCAGGCCCGGCTCCAGGTCCAGGGACACGAACTCGACGCGCTCCACGGCCAGGCCGCTGGCGTCCACCATTTCGGATTTCAGCAGCAGGCTGCTGTCGCGGTCCACCCACAGCCGGTAGCCGTAGCGGTGGTTGTCCAGGGGCGCCACGCGCATGCGGGTGGTGACGCGGCCGGCCACGCGGCCGTCGCCGTCCACCAGCACGTTGTATTGTTCGGGAATCGATGAGGACAGCCGGTCGCGGAACGCCAGCAGGCCGGTGTCGTTGTCGTTGATGCGGGTCAGGGTGCCGTTGGGGTGCAGGCACACCACTTCATCGCCCAGCTGCAGCACTTCCACCAGGCGGCCGTCGAGGTGGGTGAGGCGCTGGTACTGCTTGCCGTCGATCACCGCGTGGCTCAGTTCCATGGTGCTCACCTCGCCGCCCAGCTGATACAGAAAGCGACCCCGGTACTGCAGCTGCTGGGAGGCTTCGGTCATCTCCTCCAGCAGCGCCTGAGCGGGCGTGGGGTCGGCAATCGCGACGGGTGCGGCGAGGGGGGCGGCCAGGGCGAGGCCGAGGGCGAGGGTCCGCATCATTTCGTTAGCGTGCTCCGTTGCGGGCGTCCATGCTCACCAGGCGGGCGTAGGGCATCATGCCCTGGCTGCTGTGGCGAGCGGTGAATTCACTGTGGCGCAGCAGCATGGCGTTCACCCGCGGCTGGGCGGTGTTGACGGTGCTGGTGGCGCGCTCGCCCTGACGGGCGCCCTGCGCCACCAGGGAGGTCTCGCCGAACGGCCGCGTGAGGCGCTGCTCGGCGGCCACCGGGGTGGCGCCGATGGTGGCGCTGCCGGTGGGCGCGGACGGCGCGGCGCCGTCATTGGCGGCCATGGTGGGCGCCGCCGCGCCGTTGCCGGCGGGCACGCTCCAGTACTGCCAGCCGATCACGGTGGCGGCGGCCACGGAGGCGGCCACCGCCACCCGGGCAAAGCCGCCCATCATGCCGGCCCGCTTGGCGGGCTTCGATTCCGCCGCCAGGGCGGCGGAGAGCCGTGCGTTGAACGCCGGCGGCACTTCCCGGCTGGCGTGCCCGCGCAGGGTATCGCTGGCCAGTTGCCAGCGACCCAGGGTCGCGATATCGGCCTGGTCCAGGTCGCGCAGTACGCGCCGGGTTTCCAGTTCGTTGGTTTCGCCGTCCAGGAAGGCGGAAAGCGCTTCGTAGTCCCTGTTCATGTCCTCACCCTCTGTCGCCGCGCTGCGACCCGAGCAGGGGACGCACCGCTTCATCGATGGCTTCACGGGCCCGGAAAATGCGGGAACGAACGGTTCCCACCGGGCACTCCATGACCGCCGCGATATCCTCATAGCTGAGACCTTCGAATTCACGCAAGGTGACGGCGGTCCTCAGCTCCTGGGGCAGCTCCTCGATGGACTTGTGGATAACTGCCTCCAACTCATCGGACAACAGATGCGACTCCGGGGTTCCAATTTCATGGAGCATCTCCGCGCCACTGTACTGTTCCGCCTCGGCGGCATCCAGGTCGGAGCCCGGCGGACGGCGGCTCAACGACACCAGATGGTTCTTGGCGGTGTTCACGGCGATCCGATAGAGCCAGGTGTAAAAGGCACTGTCGCCACGGAAACGGGGCAGCGCGCGCCAGGCTTTGATAAAGGCTTCCTGGGCGACGTCCTGGACCTCGTCGTGGTCACGCACATAGCGGCTGATCAGCGCGAAGATACGCTGCTGGTACTTGAGCACCAGCACCTCGAAGGCGCGCTGATCGCCGCTCTTGGCTTTCTTGACCAACTGTTCGTCTGACACCGGGGCTCCCGTCAAGGTATCACTGTTCCCAGCCTGGCGGAGGGTAAAACGCGGTATTGTATCAGGTGTTCCACGGGCGGCTATACTAGCGCCTCCGGAAGCACCGGTTTTCACATTGGTTCAACATTTCCCCAGCTAAAGAGGCTTCATGGCCACCTTCCGCTACGACGTTCTGATCATCGGCTCCGGCGCCGCCGGCCTTACCGTGGCCCTGGGCCTGCCCGACGGCGTGCAGGCGGCGCTGCTGTCCAAGGGTGAACTCACCCATGCAAGCACTTACTACGCCCAGGGCGGCGTGGCCGCGGTGCTCGACAGCGACGACTCCCTGGAAAGCCACGTGCGCGACACCCACCTGGCCGGCGGCGGCCTGTGCCATGACGACGCGGTGCGCTACACGGTGGAAAACGGGCCGCGCGCGATTCGCTGGCTGATCGACCAGGGGGTGGACTTTACCCGCCTGGAGGGCTCGGAGGCCAATCCCCTGCCCTACCACCTGACCCGCGAGGGCGGCCACAGCCACCGGCGCATCATCCACGCCGCCGACGCCACCGGGGTGGCGATCTCCAGCACGCTGATCGACCGCGTCAAGGAGCGCGACAATGTACAGCTTTTTGAGCACCGGGTCGCCGTGGACCTGATTCTGCAGGAGCACAACAGCCCCGACGGGCAACAAGGTAAAGAGCGTCGTTGCTGCGGGGCCTATGTGCACAACATCAAAACCGGCGAAACCGACGTGATTCTGGCGCGCTCGGTGGTGCTGGCCACCGGCGGCGCCTCCAAGGTGTACCTGTATACCTCCAACCCGGACGTGGCCACCGGCGACGGCATCGCCATGGCGTGGCGCGCCGGCTGCCGGGTGGCGAACATGGAATTCATGCAGTTCCACCCCACCTGCCTGTACCACCCCAAGGCGAAGAGCTTTCTGATCACCGAGGCGATCCGCGGCGAAGGCGGCCGCCTGCTGCTGCCCAACGGCGAGCGCTTCATGCCGCGCTTCGACGAGCGCGCCGAGCTGGCGCCCCGGGACGTGGTGGCGCGCGCCATCGACCATGAAATGAAGCGCCTGGGCGCGGACTGCCTGTATCTGGACATCAGCCACAAGCCGGCGGATTTCATCATCGAGCACTTCCCCACCGTGTACGCCAAGTGCCTGCAGCTGGGGCTGGACATCACCCGCGATCCGATTCCGGTGGTGCCGGCGGCGCACTACACCTGCGGCGGCGTGATCATCGACCGCGACGGGCGCACCGACGTGCCCGGGCTGTACGCGCTCGGCGAAACCGGCTTCACCGGCCTGCACGGCGCCAACCGCATGGCCAGCAATTCCCTGCTGGAGTGCTTCGTCTACGGCCGCGCCGTGGCGGAGCATATCGGCGAGCATCTGCACGACCTGCCCGAGCCCCGCGAGGCGGCGCCCTGGGACGATTCCAAGGTGACCGACTCCGACGAAGACGTGGTGATCAGCCACAACTGGGACGAGCTGCGCCGCTTCATGTGGGACTACGTGGGCATCGTGCGCACCACCAAGCGCCTGGAGCGGGCCCAGCACCGGGTGGAGATGCTGAAAAAGGAAATCACCGAGTATTACAGCAATTACCACATCAGCAACGACCTGCTGGAGCTGCGTAATCTGGTGGTGATCGCCGATCTGATTATCCGCTCGGCGCTGCAGCGCAAGGAAAGCCGGGGCCTGCACTTCATGCGTGAATTCCCGGACGCGGACCCGGTCGGCAAGGATTCGGTGCTGGTGCCGGGACGGCCCTGATCAGCGGCGCTGCAGGTAGAGCACCTGGCGCAGCGGCGTCAGCGCCGCCGGGCCGGCCTGGTCCGGAAACACCCACACCCAGCCCCGGCGCGGGCAGTGCAGGGCCAGCCAGTGCTCGCGCAGCATCACCCGGAACGGCGGCGTCAGGGTCACCCGGCGGCCGTCGCGCAGGCTCAGCCGCACGGCGCCGGGGGTGACGTCCACGCTGCGCGGCGTGGCCGGGCGCCAGCGGCGCGCCGCCACCAGCGCGGCCAGCCCGGCGAGCGCCGCCAGGCTCAGCGGCAGGCCACTGAGCAGGATCGCCGCCACGCCCAGGCCGAGCGCGGCGCACCGCAACCGCCGCGGGTAGCGGGAGCCGGCCAGCTCAACCCTTCTGGGCCACACGGTCGAGCAACTCGGCGACGAAGGCGCGCAATTCCGGGTCCTCGGGCTGGGAGCGCCGGGTGAACCACTCCAGCAGGTCCACGTCCTCGCATTCCAGCAGGCGGGCGAAGCGGGCGCGGCGCTCATCGTCGTCGACCTCGAAAAAACGCTCCAGATAGGCGTTGAGCACCACCTCCACCTCGGAGGCGCCGCGCCGGCATTGCCAGTGGAAACGTCGCTTCTGTTCGGCGATATCGAGGGATTCCGGGGGTGTCATTGATGGCGCCTCTTTGGCTGATGGACTGACAGATCAGGGGTGGATTATCTATCATCATGGGCCTTGGTTTACAGCCATGCGCCCCAAACTCTGGCGCGGCACTCGCTATTTCCAAGCTCGATATTCTAAGGAAAGGGGCATTATGAGCACCTGGCAAGCCATTCTCGGCGATCAGCAACCCAGCGCGGGCGGCGTGCGGCAACCGGCGCTGGCGCTTTGCGACCACCTGGCGGTTATCCGCGTGACCGGCGACGAAGCCGGCGACTATCTGCAGGGGCAGATCACCGCCGACCTCAAGCACATCGACGAAGGCGCCCAGCGGCTGGCCATGCACCTTTCCCTGAAGGGCCGGGGGCTGGTCAGCGCCCGGGTGGCGGCGATGCCCGGCGGCTACCTGCTGGTGGTGCCCCAGGCCCGGGTGGACGACACCCTGCGCTGCTTCGAGAAATACAAACTGCGCGCCAAGGCCGATTTCCAGCCTGACGCGGAACTGGCGGTGGCGCAGCTCAGCGGCGGCGTCGACGGCACCCTCGCCGAGGCCGGCCTGCCGGTGCCCGGCACCGGGCAGAGCGCGCACCGCGACGGCATCACCGTGCTGCGCTACGCCCACGCGGACGTGGCGCTGCTGGTGGCGGCGCCGGGCCTGCTGGGCGCCCACTGGCAGGCGCTGAGCGCCGAGCGCGCCCTGGTGGACAGCAACGGCGCCCGCTTCCAGGACATTCTGGCGGGCGAGGCCCAGGTGTTCTCCGGCGGCGAGGACCTGTTCCTGCCCCAGGTGCTGAATTACGACGTGCTCGGCGGCGTCAGCTTCAAGAAAGGCTGCTACACCGGCCAGGAAGTGGTGGCGCGGATGCACTTCAAGGGCAAGCTCAAGCAGCGGATGCGCGCCTTTCAGTACCAGGGGCCGCCGCTGCAGGCCGGGGAAAGCCTGCGTAACGCCGACGGCAAGGCGGTGGGCGAAGTGGTCGACAGCGCCCCGGGCGCGCCGGCCCCGGTGGCACTGGCGGCGCTGCGCGTGACCCACGAGGGCGAGCTCTACCACGGTGACCAGCCGCTGCACGCCGAGCCGCTGGACCTGCCCTACTCGCTGCCGCAACCGAAATCCTGAACCGTTAGCACACCGGAGGCGCCATGGCGTTCCAAGACTACTCCTTGATCCAGGCGCCGATGGCCGGCGGCCTGTCCACCGCTGACGTCGTGGCCGGCGCCAGCCGCGCCGGCGCGCTCGGCTCGGTGGGCGCCGGCTATTTGAGCGGCGACGCCATCATGGCCGCCGCCGAGGGCGTGCGGGCGGCGGGCGGCGACGCCTTCGCCATCAATCTGTTTATTCCCGCCGAACGGGACGCCACCGACGCGGAATGGCGGGCGGCCCTGAAGGCGCTGTCGCCCTGCTACCGGCAGGCCGGCGTGCCGGTGCCGGATGATTTTCCGCCGCTGCCGGATTTCCGTGAGCAGTTCGAGGCCATGCTGGAGGCGCGCCCGGCGGTGTTTTCCTGGACCTTCGGGCGCCTGCCCAAATCGATGATGGCGGCCTGCCGGGCGCGCGGCATCGCCCTGGTGGGCACCGCCACCCACCGTGACGAGGCGCTGGCGCTGGCCGGCGACGGCGTCGACGGCATCGTGCTGCAGGGCGAGGAAGCCGGCGGCCACCGTGGCGGGACCGACCCGCAGGGCGAAGGCCAGCCGCTGGACGCGCTGCTGGACGCCTGCCGGGACCTGGAGACGCCGCTGATCGCCGCCGGTGGCCTGATGGACGGCGCCGACGTGGCGCGGGTGATGGCCGCCGGCGCGGCCACCGGCCAGCTGGGCACGGCGTTTTTGCGCTGCCCGGAGGCCGGCACCGCCGAGGGCTGGCGCCAGGCGCTGGCCGACGCCGGGCCGGACGCCACCGCGGTGACCCGGGCGGTGTCCGGGCGCTGGGCGCGGGGCATCGCCAACGCCTGGATGGACGGGCGGGCGCCCACCGAGGTGGCGCCCTACCCGGACCAGCACCGGCTCACCTCGCCGTTGCGCAAGGCCGCCGGCGTCGAATGGAAGAGCCTGTGGGCCGGGACCGGGGCGCACCGGAGCCGGGCGTTGCCGGTCGAGGAACTGGTCCAAGTCATCGAGGAGGAGCGTCGGGCGGCGGGCCGGTAGACCGCCCGGTGTGACCCTCCAGGGAGGCGCCTCTGGGATCCTGCCGGCCGGCTTGCCGGCCTTTCGCGGGCGAGGCCCGCTCGCACAAGCACAAGCCCACCCCCAGGCTCAGAGGTCGGCTAGGGGGTGCTGCGGCGCCGGGTTCTGGAAGAAGCCGTCGATGTATTCGGGGTCGACCTGGTCGACGTCGCGGTGGCGGAAGCGCGGTTTGCCGTCCTTGTCGATGAGCAGGGCGCGGACGCCTTCGCGGAAGTCGGCGTGCAGGGTGCATTGCACCGCCAGGCACCATTCCATGCGGAACACTTCGGCCAGGGACAGGTGGCGGCTGCGCCGCAGCTGTTCCCAGACCAGGTGGGCGGTTTGCGGGCAGCCGTCGGCGAGGGTGGCGCGGGCTTTGTCGAGCCAGCCGTCGCATTGTTTGTGCTCTAGGATGCGGTGCACCACTTCGTTGACGGTGGCGGCGTCGCAGAGGGTGTTGATGGTGTCGAGATGATCCATCACCGCCGGGGTGAAGCTGTCCGGGCGGGTGGCGAGATCCTGCAGGGTGCGGTGCAGTTGCCGGCGGTTGGCGGCGCGGTCGTCCTGGTAGTGGGTTTCGGCCAGGGCGTCGAGCACCTGCTCGCGGTCGGCGTCGACGAAGCGGTCGGCGAGCCCCAGGTCGAGGGCGTCGCGGGCGTTGAGGTGGACGCCGGTGAGGCCCAGGAACAGGCCGGTTTTGCCGGGCAGGCGGTTGAGGAACCAGCTGGCGCCCACGTCCGGGAACAGGCCGATGGTGATTTCCGGCATGGCGAGCCGGCTTTTCGGGGTCACCAGGCGGAACTGGCTGGCCTGCATCAGGCCCATGCCGCCGCCCATCACCACGCCGTCCGCCCAGCAGATCACCGGGGTCTCGGAGGTGTGCAGGCGATGGTCGAGGCGGTATTCACTGGCGAAGTAGTGCTCGGTGAACGGGTTCCGGCTTTGTCCGGCGTGCTTGACCATGGCGCCGTGCAGGGCGACCACGTCGCCGCCGGCGCTGAGCGCCTTGCCGCCGTTGCCTTCCAGCCAGATCGCCACGACCTCTTCGCGGGCCTGCCAGTCGGTGATTTGCCGGTCGAGGGCTTCGATCATTTCCAGGCTGAGGGCGTTGAGCGAGCGCGGCGCGTTGAGCGTGGCGCGGCCGATCAGGTGGCCGCTGCCGGTGGGGCGTTCTTCGAACTGTACACTGTCGGTCATGCCGAAAGGGTCCTTAATGGGTCGGTGATGCGAAGGTTCACAGGGACCAGTCGATGGGGTCCTTGCCTTGTTGCAGAAGGTACTGGTTGGCGCGGGAAAAGTGCCCGCAGCCCAGGAAACCGCGATGCGCGGAGAGCGGCGACGGGTGCGGCGCGGTGAGCACGCAGTGGCGCTGGCGGTCGATCAGCTTGCCTTTTTTCTGGGCGTAGCTGCCCCACAGAAAAAACACCACGCCTTCGCGCTCGCGGTTGATGTGCTCGATGGCCTGGTCGGTGAATTCTTCCCAGCCCTGGCGCTGGTGGGAAGCGGCCTGGCCGGCGCGCACGGTGAGCACCGCGTTGAGCAACAGCACACCCTGGCGCGCCCAGGCGTCCAGGTTGCCGTGGTCCGGGGCCGGGATGCCCAGGTCCCGCTCGATTTCCTTGAAGATATTGATCAGCGACGGCGGCGTGCGCACGCCCGGCTGCACCGAGAAGCACAGCCCGTGGGCCTGGTTGGGGCCGTGGTACGGGTCCTGGCCGAGAATCACCACCTTGACCTGGTCGAAGGGGGTCTCGTTGAAGGCGCGGAAGATGTCCGGGCCGGGCGGGTAGACGGTCTCGCCGGCCTGCTTTTCCTGGCGCAGGAAGGCTTTCAGATCCTGCATGTAGGGCTTGGTGAATTCGTCACCGAGCACCTGCTTCCAGCCCGGCTCCAACTCCACCGAGGACTGTTCAGCCATGGGGGACCAGCTTCTCCAAAAGGTGGTGCATGCGTTTGTTGAGCGCCTTTTCGTCGGCCCATTCCGGGTGGGCGAGCAGGCGCACCTCGGTGGCGAGCAGGAAGCTGTGGATCAGCTCCGCGTCCAGTTCCGGGCTTTCCGACCCCACCGCCCGGCAGGCGTCGATCAGCAGCGACGACATTTCCTTGAGGTACAGATCCGCCAGCCCCCGCAGGCGCGGGTCGAGAATCGCCTCCTGGAAGAACGCCTGCTCGGCGATCAGATGTTCGCGGCGGTTGGTCACCTCGTCGAGGATGAACGCGGTGGTCATCGACGCCAGCGACTCGATCAGACGGGCGCGGTCGGGCTCCTGGTGGCTGGCCTGGGCCTGGAACTGCTGGATCAAGCCGAACGCCTGGTCGCGGAACGGGCGGATCACCTCTTCCAGGGCACGCTCCGCGAACAGGGTGAAGGCGTCCGCGATCAGGTCGGAGATGTCCTTGAAGTAATAGGTGGTGGCGGACAGCGGCACATCCGCCTCGCGGGCCACGGCGCGGTGGCGCACCGCGCGGATGCCGTCGGTGACGATGATGTTAAGCGCCGCGTCCAGAATGGCCTGGCGGCGTTGTTCACTGCCGGCGCGACGGGCCTTGCGGCCCTGATACTGAATGGCTGAACTCATAACGGCCTTCACTTTGTTATTCGTTAATGCGCACTGATGTCGGGCTAGCGCGGTCGCATATGAGGAAACAGGATTACATCACGAATAGAGGGAGAATTCGTGAATAACATCACCAGACGGTCGATGCCGATTCCCTCGCCGGCGGTGGGCGGCAGGCCGTGTTCCAGAGCGGTGATGTAGTCTTCGTCGTAGAACATGGCTTCGTCGTCCCCCGCTTCTTTTTCGGCCACCTGGGCGCGAAATCGTTCCGCTTGATCCTCGGCGTCGTTGAGCTCGGAGAAGCCGTTGGCGATCTCGCGGCCGCCGACGAAGAACTCGAAACGCTCGGTGACGAAGGGGTCGTCGTCCTTGCGGCGGGCCAGCGGCGACACCTCGGTGGGGTAATCGGTAATGAAAGTGGGGTCCTTGAGGCGGTGCTCGACGGTCTTCTCGAAGATCTCGATCTGCACCTTGCCCAGGCCCCAGCCGTCCTTCACGGTGATGCCCAGCCGTTCGGCGATGCCGCGGGCGCCCTGCTCGTCCGCCAGGGTGGCGGCGTCGATGTCGTCGTTGTACTGCAGGATGGAATCGAACACCGACAGCCGCGCGAACGGCTTGCCGAAGTCGTAGACGTCATCCTGGTAGGGGATCTCGGTGGTGCCGAGCACGTCCTGCGCCAGGGTGCGCAGCATGTCCTCGGTGAGGTTCATCAGGTCGTTGTGATCCGCGTACGCCTGGTAGAACTCCAGCATGGTGAATTCCGGATTGTGCCGGGTGCTGAGGCCCTCGTTGCGGAAGTTGCGGTTGATCTCGAACACCCGCTCGAAGCCGCCCACCACCAGACGCTTGAGGTACAGTTCCGGCGCGATGCGCAGGTACATGTCCAGGTCCAGGCTATTGTGATGGGTGATGAACGGCCGCGCCGTGGCGCCGCCGGGGATCACCTGCAGCATGGGCGTTTCCGCTTCCACGAAACCGTGGCGCACCAGGTAGTTGCGGATGCCGGCCACCATCTGTGAGCGGATCTGGAAGGTGCGGCGGCTGTCCTCGTTGACGATCAGGTCCACGTAGCGCTGACGGTAGCGGGACTCGGTGTCGGTGAGGCCTTTGTGTTTTTCCGGCAGCGGGCGCAGCGATTTGGTGAGCAGCAGGTACTCGTCCATCATCACGTACAGGTCGCCCATGCCGGATTTGCACAGGGTGCCGCGCACGCCCACCACGTCGCCCAGGTCCCAGTGCTTGGTGTCTTTCTGCACCGGCTTGGGGGCGAAGATCTGGATGCGCCCGGACATGTCCTGCAGCACCTTGAAGGCTTTGCGGTCGAGCATCAGGCGCCCGGCCACGGCCACCTGGATGTTCTTTTCTTCCAGCTCTTCCTTGCTCAGCTCGCCGTACTGTTTTTGCAGGTCGGCGGCCAGGCTGTCGCGGCGGAAGTGGTTGGGAAACGCCTCACCGCTTTCGCGCCACTCGTTGAGCTTGGCGCGCCGCTCGGCGATCAGACGGTTTTCGTCGGCGCCTTCGTGGGCGGCGTCGTTGGGGGTGTTCTGTTCGTCAGCCATGTGTTTAACCTTTTAAAGCCCTGCCTTCAGCGAGGCCTGGATAAAGCGGTCCAGGTCGCCGTCGAGGACCTGCTGGGTGTTGTGGCTTTCCACGTTGGTGCGCAGGTCTTTGATGCGGCCGTCGTCGAGCACGTAGGAGCGGATCTGGCTGCCCCAGCCGATGTCCGATTTGCCCTCTTCCTGCTTCTGCTTTTCGGCGTTGCGCTTTTGCAGCTCCAGGTCGTAGACCTTGGCCTGCAGCATGCGCATGGCCTGGTCCTTGTTCTGGTGCTGGGAGCGGCCGTTCTGGCACTGCGTCACCAGGGTGGTTTCCTCGCCGGTTTCCGGGTCGGTGTGCACATAGGTCAGACGCACCGCGGAATCGGTCCGGTTGACGTGCTGACCGCCGGCGCCGGAGGCCCGGTAGGTGTCGACGCGGATCTTGGACGGATCGATGTCCACGTCGATGTCCTCGTCCACTTCCGGGGACAGGAACACCGAGGCGAAGGAGGTGTGGCGGCGACCGCCGGAGTCGAACGGGCTCTTGCGCACCAGGCGGTGCACGCCGATCTCGGTGCGCAGCCAGCCGTAGGCGTACTCGCCCTCGAAGCGCACGGTGGCGGACTTGATGCCGGCCACGTCGCCGTCGGAGGCTTCCACCAGCTCGGTCTTGAAGCCGTGCGCCTCGCCCCAGCGCAGGTACATGCGCAGCAGCATCTCGGCCCAGTCCTGGGCTTCGGTGCCGCCGGAACCGGCCTGGATGTCCAGATAGGCGTTGGAGGCGTCCATCTCGCCGGAGAACATGCGGCGGAATTCCAGGTCGGCGACCATGCGCTCCAGGCGCTGCAGGTCCGCTTCCACTTCCGCGACGGTGGCTTCGTCGCCCTCTTCCACCGCCAGTTCAAGCAGATCGCGGGTGTCACCGATGCCCTGACCGGCCTGGTCCAGGGTGGCGACGATGTGTTCCAGTTGCGAGCGCTCCTTGCCCAGGGCCTGGGCCCGCTGGGGCTCGTTCCAGACGTCCGGCAGGGCCAGTTCGCGCTCTACTTCGACCAGTCGTTCGCTCTTCTGGTCGTAGTCAAAGATACCCCCTCAGCGCATCGACGCGCTCGGCCAGGTCGGTGAGGTGGGTTCTCAGCGGATTCACTTCCATAAAGGTTCTCAGTGCGCTTTCAATAGAATGGGAAAAGCCGCGTATTCTACCGTTTCAGCCGGCCCCTGACGAGGCCGGGGCCGGCGGGCACCGGGGGTCAGTCCACCAGTTCGTAGACGTGGAAGGCCTCGGGTTTGAGGTTATCCAGGGTGGTGCCGATGTAGACGGCGTTGTTGGGGATGCCGCTGCCGGTGGCGAATACTTTGAAGCGGCGCACTTCCTTGGGGGTGTCGATGACGGTGTCGGCGTCCACTTCCACCCACATGTAGATGGCGCGTTCCTGCTGGATAAAGTCAACGCGCAGCACATCACCTTCTTCCGGCAGGCGCAGTTCCTGCACATCGGTGCCGGCTTCCAGGCGGTGTTTGTGAATTGTTTTCATGCTTCCCTCCGTTAGGGGCTGCCAGACATCGCCGGCCTTTTGGGCCGCGCGAGAATCGAATCGGGTACAACACGCCGGGGCGGCGCGAACGGCAATGCTAGCAAAGTGCCCGCGGGGAGGCACCTGTTACGCGGGTCTGAGGTGCTCGAAGAGCAGCTGCGGGTTGCGGTTGCCGCGGAATTCGTTCACTTCCAGGCGGTAGACGCCGTACACCCGACGCAGGCGGTCGCCGAGCTGGTCCAGGTCGGCGTTGAAATGGATGCCGTCCACCACCCCGCCGCAGCCGGGCAGGCCCAGGGTGAGCTTGAGGTGGCGCTCGCCGACCACGCGGCTGTCCAGCACCTCGAACTCGCCGTCGAAGCGCGGCGGCGGGAAGCCCTGCCCCCACGGGAAGCGGTGGCTGAGGAGTTCCGCGGTGTCCAGGCAGAGGTCCGCTTCCTCCAGGGCGCCGTCGGTTTCCACCACCTCGTCGAACAGGTCGGCGCCGGCCACCGCCGCCACCGCGTCCTGGAACGCCTCGGTGAAGGCCGGCAGATGGTCGGCGCGCAGGGTCATGCCGGCGGCCATGGCGTGGCCGCCGAACTTGTGCAGCATTTCCGGGTGGGCCGTGGCCACCGCGTCCAGCACGTCGCGCAGGTGCAGGCCGGGTATCGAGCGGCCGGAGCCCTTGAGCATGCCCTTCTCGCGGGCCGGGGCGAAGGCGATCACCGGCCGGTGCACCGACTCCTTGACCCGCGAGGCGAGGATGCCCACCACCCCTTCGTGCCAGTCCGGGCCGTGCAGGCAGAGCGCGGCGGGCAGCTCGCGCTCGCGCAGCCGCGCCACTTCCAGCATGGCGGCGTCGCGCATGCCCTGCTCGATGCCGCGCCGCTCGCGGTTGATGGTGTCCAGCTCTTCGGCGAAGCGGCGCGCCTGTTCCTCGCTGTCCGCCAGCAGGCACTCGATGCCGTGGCTCATATCGGTGAGGCGGCCGGCGGCGTTGAGGCGCGGCCCGGCGGCGAAGCCCAGGTCCGCCGCCACCACCTTGGCGGGATCGCGGCCGGCCACCCGCAACAGGGCGCGCAGGCCGGGGCTGCCCTTGCCGGCGCGGATGCGGCGCAGGCCCTGCTCCACCAGGATGCGGTTGGCGTCGTCCAGGATCACCACGTCGGCCACGGTGCCCAGGGCCACCAGGTCCAGCAGGTCGAGCACCGGGCTCTTGATACCCAGGCGGCGCTGCACCGCCAGCAGTAAATAGAAGGCGACGCCGACGCCGGCCAGGTTGCGCGCCGGGAAGCCGTCCTCGCACAGGCGCGGATTGACCAGGGCGTCCGCGTCCGGGAGTTGGTCGCCGGGCAGGTGGTGGTCGGTGATCAGCACGCGCATGCCGGCGGCCCGGGCGGCGGCCACGCCGTCGACGCTGGCGATGCCATTATCCACGGTGATGATCAGGTCCGGGGCCAGGGTCTCCCGGGCCAGCTCGACGATCGCCGGCGACAGGCCATAGCCGTACTCGAAGCGGTTGGGCACCAGGTAGTCCGGGCGCCGGAAGCCCAGGCCGGCCAGCCCGCGCACCATCAGCGCGGTGGCGGTGGCGCCGTCGGCGTCGTAGTCGCCCACCACACAGATGCGCCAGTGCTCTTCGCGGGCCTGCTGCAACAGGTCCACCGCCGCGCCCAGGCCGTTGAAGCCGTCCGGGTGCGGCAGGCGGCCCAGACTCAGCTGCAGCTGCTCTTCCCGGGTGACGCCGCGGGCGGCCAGCACCCGGGCCAGCAGCGGCGGCACGCCGGGCCAGTCGGGCACGGTGTCCAGGGTACGGCGGCGGATCTCGGGAAAAGGACGTGCGCTCATCAATTCAGCCTGGCGGAAAGACGCGGCAAGGGTCCGCATAGACGCCTCCCGAGTCAAGATACTCCGGGCCCGGCTTGCTGTATCCTCCTCATGGCTGAAAGCGCCGGTGGTTGAAAGACCCCGCCCCGCACCCAATACAGGCGGGAAGCGGGCTTGCAACGACCGGCAAGTCACAAAAAGGGACTGAATGTATGCCCTTTGCTTTCATATACTTGGCGCCCCCGAGTGAGGAACCACAGGCTCACCAAGGCGGCTGGCCGGCCGCATACTTTGGGACTGGAGAGCAAACGATATGATTTACCAAGGCAACGCCGTAAGCGTACAACTGCTTGACGACGGGATCGCCGAACTGAAGTTCGACCTTCAGGGCGAGTCCGTGAACAAGTTCGACCGTGCCACCCTGGAAGACCTGAGCAAGGCCACCGAGGCCCTCAAAGGCAACGACCAGGTGAAGGGCATCGTCGTCACCTCCGCGAAAAACGTGTTCATCGTTGGCGCGGACATCACCGAATTCACCGAAATGTTCGCCCAGGAAGAAGCGGAGATCGCCAAATGGTCCCGCCAGGCGAACGACATCTTCAACGCCTTCGAAGACCTGGACGTGCCGAAAGTGGCCGCCATCAACGGCTTCGCCCTGGGCGGCGGCCTGGAAATGTGCCTGGCCTGCGAATTCCGCGTGATGAGCGAACAAGCCCAGGTGGGCTTCCCGGAAGTGAAGCTGGGCATCTACCCCGGTTTCGGCGGCACCGTGCGCGCGCCGCGCCTGATGGGCGTGGACAACGCCATTGAGTGGATCTCCGCCGGCGGCCAGCACAAGCCGGAAAAAGCCTTCAAGGACGGCATGGTGGACGCGGTGGTCAAGCACGACGACGTGCGTGACGCCGCCATCGACCTGGTCAAGCAGTGCCTGGCCGGCAAGATCGACTTCCGCGCCAAGCGCCAGGAAAAACTGGAGCCGCTGCCGATGCCCCCGATGGAGCAGATGATGGCGTTCCAGACCGGTTCCGCCATGGTCCAGCAGCAGGCCGGCAAGAACTACCCGGCGCCCATGGAAGCGGTAAAATCCATGCAGAAAGCCGCCGGCATGAAGCGCAACGAAGCGCTGGACGTGGAGTCCAAGGGCTTCGCCAAGGTCGCCAAGACCCCGCAGGCCACCGCCATGGTGGGTCTGTTCCTGGCCGACCAGCAGGTTAAGAAAGTGAACGGCAAGACCGCCAAGGCCAGCCGCGAAATCAAGAACGCGGCGGTACTGGGCGCGGGCATCATGGGCGGCGGCATCGCCTTCCAGTCCGCCCTGAAAGGCACCCCCATCGTGATGAAGGACATCAAGGCGGAAGCCCTGGACCTGGGCATGAACGAAGCCTCCAAACTGCTCGCCAAGCGCGTCAGCAAAGGCAAGATGGACGCCGCCAAAATGGGCAAAACCCTGTCCATGATCCGTCCCACCCTGAGCTACGGTGACTTCACCAACATCGACGTGGTCGTCGAGGCGGTGGTCGAGAACCCGAAGATCAAACAGTCCGTGCTGGCGGAAACCGAGGAAGTGCTGGGTGACGACGCGGTGCTCGCGTCCAACACCTCCACCATTTCCATCACCCGCCTGGCGGAAGCCCTGAAGAAGCCGGAGAACTTCGGCGGCATGCACTTCTTCAACCCGGTGCACATGATGCCCCTGGTGGAAGTGATCCGCGGCGAGAAGACCTCCGACGAAACCGTCGCCACCCTGGTCAAGTACGCCCAGAAGATGGGCAAGAACCCGGTGGTGGTGAACGACTGCCCCGGCTTCCTGGTGAACCGCGTTCTGTTCCCCTACTTCGCCGGCTTCGGCATGCTGGTGCGCGACGGCGCCGACTTCCAGCAGGTCGATAAGGTGATGCAGAAGTTCGGCTGGCCCATGGGCCCCGCCTACCTGCTCGACGTGGTCGGCATCGACACCGGCGTGCACGCCGCCGAAGTGATGGCCGAAGGCTTCCCCGACCGCATGCAGCACGACTTCAAGGACCCGTCCGAGATCATGTTCGAAAACGAACGCTATGGTCAGAAGAACGGCATCGGCTTCTACAAGTACGAAGAAGACAAGAAGGGCAAGCCCAAGAAGGTGGTCGACGAGAAGACCTACGAGCTGATCAAGCCGATGGTCACCGGCGAGTCCAAGGAGTTCGACGCCGACGACATCATCGCCCGCATGATGATCCCGATGTGCACCGAAACCATCCGCTGCCTGGAAGACAACATCGTCGGCTCCGCCGCCGAAGCCGACATGGCCATGATCTACGGCATCGGCTTCCCGCCGTTCCGCGGTGGCCCGCTGCGCTACATCGACAGCATCGGCACCAAGGCGTTCGCGGAACTGTGCGACAAATACGCCCACCTGGGTAAGCTCTACGAAGCCCCCCAGATGCTTAAAGACAAGGCCGCCAAAGGCGAAGCCTTCTTCGCGTAAGGCACGGGCAAAGGAGATTTTGAAATGAGTTTGAATCCGAAAGACGTTGTCATCGTCGATGCCGTGCGCACCCCGATGGGCAAAAGCCGTAACGGCCAGTTCCGCAACGTGCGCGCGGAAAAACTGTCCGCGCTGCTGATCCAGGCGCTGATGGCGCGCAACCCCAACTGGAGCATCGAAGAAACCGAAGATGTGATCTGGGGCTGCGTGAACCAGACCAAGGAACAGGGCATGAACATCGCCCGCAACATTTCCATGCTGGCCGGCCTGCCGCGCACCAGCGCCGCGCAGACCGTGAACCGCCTGTGCGGCTCCTCCATGCAGGCCCTGCACAGCGCCGCCCAAGCCATCGAAACCGGCAACGGCGACGTGTTCGTGATCGGCGGCGTGGAGCACATGGGCCATGTGGCCATGGACCACGGTGTGGACCTCAACCCCGAGCTGTCCAAGTACACCGCACGGGCCTCCAACATGATGGGCCTGACCGCGGAAATGCTCGGCCGCATGCACGGCATCACCCGTGAACAGCAGGACCAGTTCGGCGTGCGCTCCCACAAGAAAGCCTGGGAAGCCACGGAACAAGGCCGCTGGAAAAACGAGATCGTGCCGATCGAAGGCCACGACGCCGAAGGCCGCAAGGTACTCTGCGAAATCGACGAGACCATCCGCGCCAACGCCAGCCTGGAAGACATGGCCAAGCTGCGCCCGGTGTTCGACCCGGCCAGCGGCTCCGTGACCGCCGGCACCTCCTCGGCCCTGTCCGACGGTGCCAGCGCCATGCTGGTAATGAGCGCCGAGCGCGCCCAGGCCCTGGGCCTCAAGCCCCGCGCCAAGATCCGCAGCATGGCCGTGGCCGGCTGTGACGCGGCCATCATGGGCTACGGCCCGGTGCCCGCCACCCAGAAAGCCCTGAAACGGGCCGGCCTGACCATCGACGACATCGACTACGTCGAGCTCAACGAAGCCTTCGCCGCGCAGTCCCTGCCGGTCCTGAAGGACCTCAAGCTGCTCGACAAGATGGACGAGAAGGTCAACCTGAACGGCGGCGCCATCGCCCTGGGCCACCCCCTGGGCTGCTCCGGCGCACGCATCACCGGCACCCTGCTCAACGTACTGGAAGGCAACGACGGCCAGATCGGTCTTGCCACCATGTGCATTGGCTTGGGCCAGGGTATTGCCACGGTGATTGAGCGGGTTTAAGAATTCGCTTTATTCATTGTTGGTGATATGAAAAGCCCCGGCGGGTTTTCCCGTCGGGGCTTTTTTGTTTTGTGGGAGCGGCTTAAGCCGCGAAGGCAGGAGCCGATTCAATCGGTCAGCTCAGTCAACTGCGCCACATCACAACCAAGCACCCTGGCCCAGGAGCGCAGGGTTTCAATGTGGGGCTTGTTACCCATCTTCTCAGCCTGAGCCACAGCCCCCTGGGTCACCCCCAGTTTCTCGGCCAGTTGCGCCTGAGAAAGACCGCGATGCTTGCGCCATGCAGCCATCGGGCTGATGTTTTTTTCAATCATCAGGGCCACGACCTCATGCGGAATAGTGACGCGACTATCAGCGTCAAGCAGCGCCTGATACTCATCGAACGGCACCACGGCATACAGTGGGTTGCCACTGGTATCGCGGATAATTTGTGCGCTGCCTTTCGCGGTTTCAGTATCTCCGCTCATCTCGCTTTTTCACCTCTTGAACCGTAATGATCCGTACACCGTCATCCAGATCGAACAGCACCCGATAGTTACCGACCCGAAGACGGTAGCCCCCTCATGCCCCTTTAGAGCCTTGACGTTCGCCGCATTGGTTGGACAGCTATCCAGTCCCTGCACAGCAGCAAGAATCGCCTTACGTTGCTTCTCCGGCTGAATCTTCCTCAACTGCTTAATAGCTTTTTTCGTCCAATCAATACTGTACATCTGCCGTCCCTTGCGCCATTTATCTTATAATATAGAGCACAAATTAGATTTAAACATAATTTCCTAATACTTTAGCGTCCCGCCGGAGCGATGTCACAGAGCACCCCCTTTCGGGGGACCGTGACCGGCATCTGCTCGGGCAGACAGGGGTCGGTAAAGGCGCCGCAGACGCGTGTCGGCGAACCGTGTTGCCGGTCTCACGGGTGTAGACGTCTGAATTTGTCACCTTTTCCGTTAGCTTGCGTCCAATAAGGTAATAATCAAGAAAAGAGCCATCAACGGGAGGGTCTCAGCATGGTCTCTTCAGCGGCCAATCCACAGGAACCACTAGCCGATCTGAGCGACAACGGGTTGGTAGAGCAGGCGCGCCAGGGGAACGGCGCGGCCTTCGAACTGATCGTACGTCGCCATAATCAGGCCTTGTTTCGCGCCGCCCGGGGAGTGCTCGACGACGAAAACCAGGCGCAAGACGCGGTACAGGAGGCGTATTTGAACGCCTTTAAGCGCCTGGATTCCTACCAGGGGCGCGCCTCACTCAAGACCTGGTTGACTCGCATCGTTGTCAATCGATCTATCGATATCAAGCGCCGGGAAGGCCCGTTGATATCGCTGGACGATAAGGTCGCTCTTCTTCACAGCAAGCAAGCCGAGGAGGGCGGCATGGCATCCTATATCGCCGACAAACACACCCCGGAAATCGCTGCCAACCAGCAGGAAATGAAGCACCTGCTGGAGGCCGCCATCACTTGTCTGCCGGAAATCTATCGTAGCGTTTTCATGCTACGGGCCGTGGAGGGCCTATCGGTAACCGACAGCGCTTTTTGTCTGGATATTAGTGAGGTGCTGGTTAAAAAGCGCCTGTCCCGGGCTCGTGATTTGCTGCGCCGGGATCTGATACAGCGGATGGAAGTCCAGGCATCCGATGCCTTTGAGTTCGCCGGCAAGCGCTGTGACGCCGTTACCTCTCATGTGATGGCTGAGCTGGCCCGTCGAGGAATGATCAAGCCAGGTTGATTCGGCCAGTCATTGATTACTTTTTTAAAAATAAGGAGAAGGTCCATGAAAGCGACGACGCTCTTTCTGACAGCCGGCATGGCTGTGTTTTCCGCCAGCCCGGTAGTGGCGATTGCCGCCGATCACACAACGCCCGCTGAACACGGGCATTCCACGATCAATATGTTTGGCGGTGCCTCGTATCAGGGTGAACCGGCGCTGGCGGTGACCGCCGCGCTGATCAAAGCGGGTGGCGGTGCCGGCGACTTCAATTTCGCACACGCTCTGGTAGCCATGCTCGGTGAAGACACCGTGAACGCCGAGATAGCCAAACTCACCAAACAGTATGGCGAAGCTGAGGTGAATACCTTTATAGGTGGTATGGACACGACCATCGCCTACGCCCTACAGCGTGCCACCGAAGCCGGTATCAGTCTGCCCGAACCGGTCGATCTCTCCGGCGTCGCCCTGGCGAAGACACTGGTTAATGCCGGCGTCGCTCCGGATGGCACATTCTGGAGCGGTTACTTCTTCGACCATGCGATCTCCCACCAACTGCATAACCAGGTAATGGCGGATATCAATGCCAACGTGAGCTATGAGGCCGACAAGATCACTCATAAGATTTTCAACCAGGCCATGTATGACGTCGCCCAGGCATTGGGAATGAATGACGTGAAGTTGGCGGAGCTGCACTAAAAGGCGCCGCCGCTGCCCTTTCGCCTGGCGACGGGGCAGCCCATGTCGACCTATAAATATAAAGGAGAATGCCATGTTGGCTTTTGCTGTGATCATCTTTGCCCTGGCTGCCGTTGGCGGGCTGGTTCTTGCCAGTCATGTGTTGCGCGGTCGCCTGGCGCCCTGGGCCCTGTCACTGGCGCATGCGCTGTTGGGGGCCGTTGGTTTGGTCACTTTGGTTATCATGCTGATGGAGGGCGATGCCGGTCAGCGTCTGATTGCCGGCTTTGCCCTTCTGTTGGTGGCGGCCCTGGGTGGCTTCTTTCTGGCCTCGTTTCACCTGCGCGGGAAGCTGGCGCCCAAGGGTGTGGTGGTGTTGCATGCCGGCCTCGCGGTGATCGGTTTCTTGACGCTTCTGAGCCTGATGATCTGACATGCGCCATCCCTTGCACCCCGCTCTGGTCCATTTCCCGGTTGCCTGCTGGTCATTGGCCGTGATGGCGGACTTCGCCGGGCTCTGGCTCGGCGAGCCCGCCTGGCGCTGGTCGGGCGGGCTGCTTGTGGTGGGTTGTGTGATGGCCCTCGCGGCCATGCTCGCGGGCCTGTTTGAACTGCCCCGTGTGCCTGAAGGTTCCGCGATGCGGATTGCTTACTGGCACATGGGGGTGATGCTCGTCGCCGGCACTCTGTTTGGCGCACGCCTGCTGCTGCGGCTGGAAGGTTTACGTCCGTTGGCGCCGAATACGGTTTCCTTGTTGTTGGATGCGGGCGGTTTCATTTGTTTGATTGCCGGTGGCTGGCTTGGTGGCAAGCTGGTTTATCAGCACGGCGTCGGGCGCGCCGACCAGGCGGCGCGCGGAAGTTGAGCAAAAGCCACAAGACGGCCTGTTAATTGCTTTTACCGATCAAGAAACATGGCCGCCCTCTTGCTTCGTTCCGGCCTCACTCCTCGTCCGGAATTTCCGGATCGACCAACTGCGCCAGCTGGATCAGCGATTCCTGCCAGCCCTGATAACACATCTCCGCCGGGATCACGTCGGGCACGCCTTCCTGGACGATGTGCAGCTCGGTGCCGCCGAGCACGGCTTTCAGGGTGACGGTGACTTGCATCTCGCCGGGGAGGTTGGGGTCGTCGAATTTGTCGGTGTAGCGAATGCGTTCGTTCGGTTTCAGCTCCACGTAGGTGCCGCCGAAGGTGTGGCTGGCGCCCGTGGTGAAGTTGGTGAACGACATGCGATAGCTACCGCCTTCGCGGACGTCGCTGTCGTGCATGGTGGCAGTGAAGCCGAAGGGCGGCAGCCATTTGACCATGGCGTCCGGGTCGGTGAAGGCGCGGTAGACGCGGTCGGGGGCGCCGCGCAGCACACGATGCAGACGGATGGTGTTACCAGACATAACTGTTCTCCTCTTTTAAAAACGCTCGGTAATGAACCTGTTACCCCTAGTCGCACGCGCGCTACTCGTTTCGACATCACTTACCCCATATGGGGTATGCGCGCCCTGCTCTGCCCTGGCTACTCTTGCCCGCATGGGGACGCCGGTGTCTCTCACCGGCGCATACAACAAGACGGAGCAGGACATGAAGAGACGTCATCTGATGGCGGGCCTGGGGGCCCTGATGGTGATGGGGGGATGCACGCCGTCCTCGCAGGTGGATAACGTGGCCGGCCAGGCCTCGGTGTACGAGGACCCGTCTTCCTCGGGCCGCGTTCAGGGGGTCGGCATCGAGTCCCAGGACGTGGTGGCGATGACCGACGAGATGATGCGGGACATGCTCTCCAACCGCATTCTGGCGGCGCGGGACGTGCCGCCGCGGATCATCATCGACAACGAATACTTCAAGAACGAAAGCTCTTCGATCATCAATACCAACCTGCTCACCGACCGTCTGCGCGTGGAGCTCAACCGCGCCGCCAACGGCCGGATGGTCTTTGTGGGCCGCCACTTCGCGGACATGGTGGAGAAGGAGCGCGAGCTCAAGCGCGACGGCGCCGTGGACGGCGGCACCATCCGCCAGACGCAGGCCACCGCCGGCGGTGACTACCGGCTGGGCGGGCGCATCGCCTCCCTCGACGCCATGGACCGCAACAGCCAGACGCGCTCGCGCTACCACCAGGTGACGTTCGAGATGATCGACCTGGAGCTGGGCACCATCGTCTGGAGCGGCGCCTATGAGATGAAGAAGGCGAGCCAGGACAATGTGCTTTATCGCTAAGGCCGGGGCACCGCTGGCCGCCGCCTTGCTGCTCGCCGGTTGCGCCACCGGGCCCACCCAGTACGAAACCCGCGCCCTGGACCCGGACCAGCAGGCGGTGGTGGCCAGCAAGCCCGCCGCCCTGCAGCCGCTCTACCAGGACCTGTTCGAGGAAGGCCGCCGCAACGAGGTGCTGAACCTGATGGAGATCGGCGCCGCCGCCTTCCACCAGGGGCACTACGACCTGTCCAAGGCGGCCCTCGACCGGGCCATCGCCAATATCGAAAGCGTCTACGCCGACAACGAGGCGGCCCACCGGGCGCGCAGCCTGTGGTACGAGGAAGGTGAAAAGGACTTCAAGGGCGAGCCCTATGAACGCTCCATGGTGTTCTATTACCGGGGCCTGCTGTTCCTGCGCGACGGCGATTACGGCAACGCCCGCGCCAGCTTTATCAGCGGGCTGCTGCAGGACGCCTTCGCCGAGGAAGAGCAGAACACCACGGATTTCGCCTCGCTGATCTATCTGGCGGGCTGGTCCGCCAAGCTCGCCGGCAGTAACACCCTTGCCGAGCAGCACTTCGAGGAGTACCGGCAGTTCCGTCCGGACGGCCCGGTGCCCGCCGCCGACCACAACACCCTGGTGATCGCCGAAACCGGCACCGCGCCGCGCAAGCTGGCCGACGGCGTCGGCCATTACGAGCTGGTCTACCGGCGCGGCAAGCGGATCCGCGCCCAGGGTGCGGAGCTTATGCACGGTGGTGACAGCGTCGCGCTGTTCCCGGTCGAGGACGTGTTCTTCCAGGCCTCCACCCGGGGCGGGCGCACCGTGGACCGCATTATCGAAGGCAAGGTGCAGTTCAAGAAGAACACCCAGGCCACCGGCGACGTGCTCACCGCGGCCAGCGGCAACAGCGCCGTGGCCGGCCTGAGCATGGCTGCCGGCGGCGGCCTGGCGGCGGGCTTTCATACCGTGACCGCCATCGGCGTGGCCGCCCAGGGTTTGTCCGCGCGTTCGCGCACCGAGGCGGACACCCGCTACTGGCACCGCCTGCCGGACGGCCTGCATGTGACCACGATGCGTCTGGCGCCCGGCGCCGGGCCGCTGCAAGTCCGTTTCCTGGACGACACCTCGCAACCGCTGCCGGACGGCACCGAGACCGTGCCCGTGCATTTCGATGACCGGGGCAACGGCCTCGCCTTCGCCAGCAGCCGCCCCACAGAAGAAGGAAAGCCACTATGAAAACCCTGATCGTCAGCGCGCTGCTGGCCGCCGGCCTGGTCGTCACGGGCTGCCAGAGCAGCATGAGCAAGGAAGAGTTTCAGCAGCGTACCGAAGACACCGGCTACAACACCGTGATCTTCACCGACTACGACCTTAACCGGCGCTTCAAGGACGGCCTCACCGGGCCGGACAACGTGGTGCGCCTGTCCACCACCGGCCACGGCATCGAACGCACCGACACCGGCACCTCCCAGGTGTGGGTGGAGCTGCGCAACCACACCGACTTCAACTACATGGTGGAAGCGCGCACCTCGTTCTACTCGCAAAGCGGCCGCCCCCTGGACGCCCGCCCGGTGTGGCGGCGCATCTCGGTGCCGGCCAACGCGCGCGCCGTGTACGAAGAAAAGTCGGTGACCACCGACCGGCTGCAATACCGCGTGGAAGTGAGGCAAGCACGATGAACCGACAACGGCTGATCCGCTTCGCGGCCCTGGGGGCGGCGTTAGCGCTGGCCGGCACCGCCGCCGCCCAGACCGATCACTCCCCGGCGCCGATGATGGCCCCGGCCAAGGCCCCGCTCAGCGAAGAGGCTTACCGGGAACAGCAGGCCCCGGGCGGCCGCCGGGACGACGCCGACACCATCACCGCCCGCTTCCGCGACCGTTTCAGCGGCGACGGCGAAGCGCGCATCGCGGTGCTGTGGAACGAGGCGCTGTCCAGCCGGGTGAGCGACTGGCAAAGCCGGCAACGGGCCACCGTGGGCGTGCGCGGCGAATTCGAAGCGAGCGGCCCGGACGGCGACAGCCAGGGCAACGCCCAGGGCCAGGCCACCGCCCAGAACGAATACCGCGACGGCGAACGCCCCACGGATAACCGCGCCGCCCACGAGCTGCAGTCCGGGCTGATCACCACCTTCCGCAGTGCCGGCGCCAGCGTGGTGGACCGCGCCCTGGCCGCGCGGCTCACCGACAACGCTCTGGAAGACGGCAGCTTCTCAAGGCTGTCGCCGGACAACGCCCGCCTGCGCATGCGCGCGCTGGCGGAGCACGCCGACTTCGTCATGGAGCTCACCGCCGGTCCCTCTTTCGAGGACCAGCCGGTCTACCAGGTGCGGGTGCTGTCCACCCGCGACGCCTCGGTACTGGCGGTGTTCACCAGCACCGGCCGGCGCGACAACGACGAAGACCCGCCCTACCAGTGGGTGGCCACGGATCGGGGCTATCAGAAACGGGTACAGCCGGTGTCCCTGGCCGAAACCGGCCGGGAACTGGCGCTGCAGACCATGGCGCGCATGGCGCCGTAACAACATCAATCAAGCAGTAGGGGAACGACGATGACTTTTTCCATAACTCACGCAACGCGGTATGTCCTGCTGGCGGCGGCGCTGGCAACCCTGGGGGGCTGCGCCACGCCGCAACAGCAGGCCCAGATGCAGGCCTGGCAACAGATACAGGCGCAACAACAGGCGCTGGCGCAGGAGTCCGGCAAGATCGGCGCGGTGTTGGCGAGCGACGCGCAGGGCCGCGTCGTGATCGGTACCCTGGTGCCCGGCGCACCTTCGGACCAAAGCGGCGAGGTGCACACCGGCGACCAGCTTCTGGCGGTGGCCGAAGGCGACGGCGAACCACAAAGCGTGGGCGGCAAATCGATGCTGGAAGTGCGCCTGATGGTCCAGGGCGAGCCGAATACGCCGGTCAGCCTGGTGCTGGCCGGCCAGGACGGCGGCGACGATCGCACGGTGACCCTGACCCGCGCGGAGATTACCCCGCAGCAACAGCAAGCCCTGGAAGAGGTACTGCAGGCCGAAGCGCAGGCTCGGGTCGAAGGGCTGGCGATTGAGGACAACTCCGGTGAATACCTCAGCCCCTACACCAGCGACGGCGTCACCGCCGAGTGGGTGAACAAGGCGATCAACGCGAAGATGGGCTCGGCGGCGGGCTCCGCGGTGGGCGCGGCGGCCGGTGCCTACGCCGGACGCAAAGCCCTGGAGAGCGTGCCCGGCGGCAGCCTGATCGGCAGCTTCTTCGGCGGCATGGCCGGTTCCAAGGCGGGCCAGAACGTGGGCCGCGACGCCGCCATCCAGGCCTCCGGCGGCTGGGAGTACATCCGCGAGACGTCGGATCTGTCGTTCCGCTCACTCAACGACATGGCCCGTTGGATGACCACGGTGCACGGCCAGAAGAGCAACTTCCAGGAAGTGCTCAACGCCACCCTGCAGGTCTACCCGGAGCTTCAGCCGGCGCTGGCCAGCGCCCGCTAAACCCCCTGGGGCAACGGCCGGTCGTGATCAGAAGCGGCCGGTCCAGCCCAGTTCCACGGTGCGCGGCGCGCCCACGTAGACCTGGGTGGCGCTGTAGCCGGACCAGTCGGCGTAGAACTCGTCGGTGAGGTTGCGTCCGCGCAGGGTCAGGGTGCCGCTGGCCACCGGGTAGCTGACCCAGGCGTCCAGCAGGCTGCGCTCGTCCACCAGGTACTCATTGGCAGTGCCGGTGTAGAAGTCGCCGGTGTGGCGTACCGCGCCGCCCAGGGTCAGCGGCAGCGCCGCCAGGGTGTAGGCGCTGCTCAGGTTGGCGGTGGTTTTCGGCACGTTGGTGAGGCGGTTGCCGGACAGGTCCTCGCCGCCGGCGCCCAGCAATTGATCGTATTCGGCGTCGTTCCAGGCGCCGTTCAGGTTAATCCACCAGCGCTCATGGGGGCGCACCGTCAGGTCCACTTCCACGCCTTCGGCCTCGATGCCGCCGCCCTGCACGGACAGCGCCGGGTTGGCCGGGTCGCGGGTGACGATGTCGTCCTGATTCAAGCGGTACACGGCGGTGGTGAGCGTGACCCGGTCACGCCACAAATTGGCGCGTGCGCCCAGTTCGGTGGCGCGGCCGTCGCTCAGATCAAAACGCGCGTTGGTGGGGTTGCTGAGCAACAGGCTGCCGATCGGCGATGACGCCTGATTGTACTGCGCGAACACCTGCATGTTGTTGGTCAGGTCGTAGACCGTGCCGAGCCGCCAGGAGAGGTCCTCGAAGGTTTGCCCGAAGGTGTCCCGGGTGCCGGCGCTCAGGTCGTCGATGCCCCGATCCAGCTCCAGGTATTCGTAGCGCAGGCCGCTCACCAGCACCCAGTTGGGGGTCAGGTTGAGGGCGTCTTCCAGGAACACCGCGCCGCCGGACACGGTGCTGCCGAAGTCGGCCCGCGAGCTGTAGTTGGCCGGGCTGTTGGGCGGCAGATCACCACGGTCCGGGTTGAACGGGTCCACCGGGGTGGTGCCGCCGAAGCGGCGGCGGCTGTCGAAATCGGTGTACTGGTATTCGGCGCCTACCACCAGGCGGTGGCGGCGCTCGCCCAGGTAACCGTCGTGGACGCCGTAGAAGCGGTCGGTGGCGAACCGGTGGTGATGGTTGATGCGAGTGGTGAGCCGGTCCAGCTGTCCGGTGGCGTCGTTGTAGGTGAAGTCTTCCGAGTTGGCCCAGTCCCGATTGGCGTTGTAAAAGCTCAGCTCGTTGACCAGCCGCCAGGTGCCGTTGAGTTGATAGTCGGCCTTGGTGCGCAGCCACTGGCTGTCGGCGGTCATTTCGCCGTCGCGCACGTTGTAGTTGTTGTCGCGGATCGCTTCGTCCAGCACCAGGCCGCTGCCGGAGACCACGTCGCTGGGGTCGCGGGCCACGTCCGCGGGCAGCAGCGGCGTGCCCTGATAAGGGGTGGCGTAGCGGTCGCTGTACAGATCCAGGGCGGCGCTCAGGGTGAGCCGGTCGCTGGCGTGGACCAGGATGCCGGCGGTCAGCGCGGTGGTCTCGGCATCGGTGTCGTCCACATAGCCGCTGCTCCGGCTGTGGCTGAGGTCGGCGCGCACCGCCACGTTCGGATTGACCACCCGGTTGGTGCCCACGCCCAGCCGCAAGCTGTCGTGGCTGCCGTACTCCAGCATGCCGTCATAGCGGTCGCCGGCCAGGTCCGGCTTGCGGGTCACCAGGTTGAGGGTGCCGCCCAGGGCGCCGGTGCCGTGCAGCACCGAGGCCGGGCCCTTGAGCACTTCCACCCGCTCCAGGTTCCAGGTGTCCAGGTTGCGCGACACCAGCGACGGGTCGGCCACGCGCACGCCGTCGAACAGGTAGCCCACATCGGTGAGCCCGCGCATCGACACCGAGGCCGGCGAGCCGGGGATGTTGCCGGCGGCCACGCCGGGGGCGCTGCGGTACAGTTCGATCAGATTACGCAGGCCGAGCTGTTCGATGTCCTCGCGGTCCACGCTGCTCACCGTGGCCGGCGTCTCGCGCTCGCTCAGGCCGAGACGGCCGTCGGTGGTGGTGGGCGTCACCGGGGCGGCGGCGGCGTCATCGACGCGCACCGTCTCCAGCTGGTGGCCGGAGGGCGCCGACCAGGCGGCGGGCGCCAGTATCGTCAGGGCGATCGCCAGGGGGGCGTGGCGGGAAAAGCGGGACCGGGCAACAAACAACACTGGGGCCTCCAGGCTGGCACATCGAGAGTGTGCGCAAGCCTAGCGGCCCGGTGGGCAAAGGGAATGCGGCAAATTGTCGCGGTGCGCTCAGGCGACGCCCTGGCTGCGCAGGTAGTCCTCGTAGCTGCCGTGGAAATCGACGATGCCGGTGGGCGTCAGCTCGATGATGCGGGTGGCCAAGGACGACACGAACTCACGGTCGTGGCTGACGAACAGCAGCGTGCCCGGGTAGTTTTCCAACGCCAGGTTGAGCGACTCGATGGATTCCATGTCCAGGTGGTTGGTGGGTTCGTCCAGCAGCATGATGTTGGGGCGCTGCAGCATGATCTTGCCGAACAGCATGCGGCCCTGCTCGCCGCCGGAGATCACGTTCACGGTTTTGTTGATCTCGCTGGAGGAGAACAGCAGCCGGCCCAGGGTGCCGCGGATGATCTGCTCGTCGTCGCTCTCCTTGCCCCACTGCTGCATCCAGTCGAACAGGTTGAGCTTGTCCTCGAAGTCGGCCGCATGGTCCTGGGCGTAGTAGCCGAGGGTGGCGTTTTCCGACCACTTCACTTCCCCGGCGCTGGGCTCCAGGTCGCCCATCAGGCAGCGCAGCAGGGTGGTCTTGCCGACACCGTTGGGGCCGATGATGGCGATGCGCTCGCCCACTTCCACGCGCAGATCCAGGCCGGAAAACAGCTCTTCGTCATCGAAGCTTTTCGCCAGGCTCTTCACTTCCACCGCGTTGCGGAACAGCTTCTTGTCCTGCTCGAACACGATGTAGGGGTTCTGGCGGCTGGACGGCTTGATGTCCTCGAGCTTGATCTTGTCGATCTGCTTGGCGCGGGAGGTGGCCTGCTTGGATTTCGACGCGTTGGCCGAGAAGCGGCTGACGAACTGCTGCAGATCAGCGATCTGCGCTTTCTTCTTGGCGTTGTCGGCGCGCTTGCGTTCCAGCGCCTGGGTGGCGGCGGTCATGTACTCGTCGTAGTTGCCCGGGTAAACCCGCAGCTCGCCGTAGTCCAGGTCCGCCATGTGCGTGCACACGCTGTTCAGGAAGTGGCGGTCGTGGGAGATGATGATCATGGTGCAGTCGCGCTGGTTGAGCACGCCTTCCAACCAGCGGATGGTGTTGATGTCCAGGTTGTTGGTGGGCTCGTCGAGCAGCATGATGTCCGGCTCGGAGAACAGCACCTGGGCGAGCAGCACGCGCAGCTTCCAGCCCGGCGCGATCTCGCTCATGGGGCCGAAGTGCTGGTCCACGGGAATGCCCACGCCGAGCAGCAGGTCGCCGGCGCGGGATTCGGCGGTGTAGCCGTCCAGCTCGGCGAACTCGGCTTCCAGCTCGCCGGCGCGCAGGCCGTCTTCCTCGGTCATCTCCGCCCTGGCGTAGATGGCGTCGCGCTCCTCCTTGACCTTCCACAGTTCGTCGTGGCCCATGATCACCGTGTCCACCACGGAATACTGTTCGTAGGCGAACTGGTCCTGGCGCAGTTTGCCGATGCGCTCGTTGACGTCCTTGGACACGTTGCCGGAGGACGGGTCCAGGTCACCGCCGAGGATCTTCATGAAGGTGGACTTGCCGGAGCCGTTGGCGCCGATCAGGCCGTAGCGGTGGCCGTCGCCGAATTTCACGGAGACGTTTTCGAACAGCGGCTTGGCGCCGAACTGCATGGTGATATTGGCGGTGGTGAGCAAGGTCGGGTTCCGAATTGGTGTGGCGTGGAGGGGCGAAAAGGGGGCGGATTATGCCACAGAGCCTGGTTCGGGTCACACCGGGGCTTTGCTATGATGTGTCTTTTACATCCCGTCATAAGGACAAGCCATTGCTCACCCGCCTGCCCCGCTGGGTGGAGGTCGGCGCTTTTTTGCTGGCCTTTCTCGCCGGCAGCGTCAACGCTGTTGGACTGCTGGGTTTCAGCCACCAGTCGGTGTCGCACCTGACCGGCACCACCTCGTTGCTGGGGCTGGCGCTGGCGGATCTGGCGCTGACCCAGGCCGGCCACCTGCTGCTCACCCTGATCAGCTTCCTGGCCGGCGCGGCCCTGAGCGGCGTGCTGATCCCTAGCTCCGCCCTGAAACTGGGCCGGCATTACGGGTTTTCATTGCTGATCGAAGCCGCGCTACTGGTGATGGCGATGCTGACCCTGCAACAGGGCAGCGATCTGGGGGTGTATCTGGCGTCCATGGCCTGCGGCCTGCAGAACGCCATGGTGACCACCTACAGCGGCTCGATTATCCGCACCACCCACCTGTCGGGCATCTTCACCGACCTGGGTATCATGCTCGGCAATCGGGTGCGCGGCGTGCCGATTAACGGGCGGCGGTTATTGCTGTTCGTGTTGTTGATCGGCGGGTTCGTCGTTGGCGGCCTAGTGGGGACCTTGCTGTTCCGGGCGCTTCATTTCAACGCGTTGATGATGCCGGCGGGGTTGGCGGTGTTTCTTGCGGTGGTGTATTGGGGGTATGCGCGGCGGTATCGATGAGGGCTCTGGGATCCTGCCGGGCGGCTTTGCCGCCCTTTCGCGGGCGGGGCCCGCTCCCACAGGCCCGCCGCGTCAGGGTTAGAGGTGGATGCCGCACTCGGTTTTCGAGGAGCCCTGCCAGCGGCCTTCGCGGCCTTCGCCTTTCCAGGTGCAGTGGCTGCAGCCGATGGAGTGGTAACCTTCCTCGACCAGCGGGTGGAACGGCAGGTCGTGGTCGGCGATGTAGGCGTCGCGCTGCTCGCGGGTGACGTCGATCATCGGGTTGAACTTGATCATGCCACGGCGCTCTTCGAACACTTCCAGGCCGGCGCGATGCTCGGTCTGCCAGCCCATCAGGCTGGAGATCCACAGGTCGTAGTGCTCCTTGGCGTCTTCCAGGGGCTGGACCTTGTTCACCTGGCAGCACAGATCGGGATCAGTGCGCCACATCTGTTCGTCCTGGGTGATCTGGTGCTGGCGCTCGTCGGCGCGCAGGTCGATGACGTCCAGGTTGAAGCGCTCGATCAGGTATTCCTTGTACTCCAGGGTTTCCTCGAAGTGGTAGCCGGTGTCGATGAAGTGAATCTTCTGTTCCGGGCGGATCGAGGAAATGATGTGCAGGAAGTAGGCGGAGGTGGCCGCGAACGAGGAAGTCACCATGATCTTGTCCGGGGCGAAATCCTGATAGACACGGCGGATACGCGCCTCGAAGTCCAGCTCCCGGTATTCCCGGTTGAGGTCATCGATGGCGTCGCGGGACAGACCGGCGCTGTTGTTGCCGACCCGTGTGATCAACTGCGCGTTACCCATGGTGTGCCTTTCCTTCTGTCCTGACTTCGTCTGAGTAGGCAATGATAAGGGCGTTGATCCCATTTAAAAGAAATATATGGTGCTACTTTTATTCTATAAAGGAATATAACGCGCCGATGGCGGGCGCCCTGCCCGGCTTTACACAATTTGATGCCCCTGAAGGAGAAACTCTTGGCTTTCCTCCTGTCACACCTGCCAGGACGCATCGGGAAACGCGTCTTAAAACTGTATTGGATAGGAGAAGCTCCATGAAAAAGCCTCTGATGTCATTTTCCGCTCTTCTTCTCGCCGCCGGCGTGACCGGTGCCGCTTTCGCCCAGCAGGGCACACCCCAGCAACAGGGTCAGCAAGGCGCGGCTCAGCAGGGCCAACCGCCGGCGCAGCAGGCGCCGCAGGGCCAACCCAATCCGGCTCTGGGTGACGCTTCCGATATCACCGACGAGGAAGTGAAGAAGTTCGCCGACGCCCAGGCCAAAGTGGAACAGGTGAAAGGCGAGTACCAGAGCCAGGTTCAGGCGGCTTCCGAGGATCCGCAGAAAGCCATGGACGTGCAGCGTGAAGCGCAGCAGGAAATGGTCAAGGCGGTGAAGGAGACCGGCCTGGACGTGCGCAAATACAACCAGATCGCGCAGCTGGCGCAGTACGACACCGATCTGCGCGAGCGTATTCAGGAAAAGATGTAAGCCCGGTTCCGCCCGGCACCGCCGGGCCGTGACCCTTGGAACCCCGCCACGGCGGGGTTCTTTCGTTTCTGTTCACGTGCACAATGGCTTCATGCTCGGAACCTGGGGAGGGGAAGACGAATGCATGAAGACCAGGGCGACGACAGCGCCCGCCATACCGAACAACTGTCGGCGCTGACTCTGTTGATGTACCAGGCCGCGCAGGACCCGGAGCGCTGGGCGGAAATGACCGCCCTGCTCCGCGAAGCCGCCATCCCGTTCGAGGACGACCGGCTCTACCAGCAACCGAACCGGCGGCGGCGCATGCTCGACGCCCTGGTGCCCCATGTGGAGCAGGCGCTGCGGCTCGGCGAGCAGATGGAGCGCACCCGGGAAACCCGGGACCTGGCCGTGGCCACGCTGGAGCGCCTGCCCATTGGCATCGCGGTGGTGGACGCCCAGCTCAATATCATCACGCTCAACCGCATCGCCGCCGGCGCGCTCAGCGACAGCGAGGTGCTCAGCAACCACCAGGGGCGCCTGCGCATCAACAACCGCCGCCAACACCAAGCGCTGCACGAGGCCCTGGCCCGCTGCCTGGAACAGGGCAGCCACCATGCCCTGCCGCTCACCGAGCCGGCCACCGGGGTGACCGTCTCGCTGCTGGTGTGCCCGAGCCGCACCGTGGACATGGAAGACCCGGAGCGCCCCGCCGCCACCCTGTTCATCTCCCACTCCAATCTGGACAACCTGGTGGACGAGACGCTGCTGGGCGATCTGTACGACCTGACGCCGGCGGAGAGCAAGGTGGCCAAGGGCCTGGTCAGCGGCCACACCCTGGACCGCATCGCCGACGATGCCCAGGTGGCGCCGGCCACGGTGCGCGCGCAGTTGAAGTCGGTGTTCCGCAAGACCGACACCGGCCGCCAGGCGGAGCTGGTGTCGGTGATTCTGTCCGGGCTGGCGCCGCTGGCGCCGCGCCCCGCCGAGCGCGCGCCGGCGGCCCGCCCGGAACCGCCACTGGACCTGCCGGCCCTGGACAGCAGCGGCGGCGGGCAGCTCACCACCCGCGACGGCCGCGCCCTGCGCTTCCACCAGTACGGCAACGCCGACGGCACCCCGGTGATCTTCTTTCACAGCGTGCGGGGATCGCGGCTGGAGGTGCCCGGCGGCGCCGATATCCTGCACGAACTGAACCTGCGGCTGATCGTGCCGGACCGGGCCGGCTACGGCCTTTCCGACCCGCTCAAGGACAGAAGCATCGACGACCTGGTGAGCGATCTGGAACTGCTGACCGAGCACCTGGGCATCGACCGCTTCCATTTGCTGGGCTATTCCCTGGGCGGCTTTCTCGCCCTGCATTGCGCCGGCCGTCTCGGCGACCGGGTGCAGCGGCTGGGCCTGGTATCGGCGCTGGGCCCCACCCACCTGAGCGGCGACGCCGACCCGATGCGCGGCCTGTTCCGGATGGTGGTGGGCGTGGCCGACCGGGCGCCGGACCTGATGGAGAACGTGCTCAACCTGGTGGCGCGGGGGCTGATCAAGAATCCGGACAAGCACCTGCGCCGCTTCGTCACCTTCACCAGCCCGGCGGACGCGCCGGTGTTCGCCCAGCAGCGCCACCGGGACGCCTATGTGAAGGCGGTGAAAGAAGCCTACCGCAACGGCTGCCAGGGTTTCGTGGAGGATCTGCGGGCGGTGGCCCGGGCCCCGGAACCGGACGCCGCCTCGCTCACCATGCCGGTGTTTCTGTGGCACGGCGAGCGGGACGGTCAGGTGCCGGTGGCCCAGGCGCTGGCGGTGGACCAGTGGCTGCCCAACAGCCGCCTGACCCTGGAACCGGACGGCGGCCATTTTTTCGTCTACGACCGCTGGCGGGCGATCCTCACCCGCTTCACGGAACCGCTGTAAGGGCTTAGAAGCTGACGCGCATGCCCAGCCAGTAGCGGCGGCCGTCTTCCACGTAGCCGTACTCGTCCTGGAAGATTTCCTTGTCGGCGATGTTGTAGATGCCGGTGTTGAGCGTGGCCTGGGGCGTCAGCTTGAAGGCCAGGCCGGCGTCCACCAGGGTGTTGGACGGCGCCACGATGCTGCTGCTCGACGGGCCGGTGGTGGGCTGGCTCTCTTCGCCGCGGTAGCGCACCGCCAGCCAGGGCGACAACCGGCTGGTGACGCGCCAGTCCGCCTGCAGGCTGGCCAGATGCTTGGGCACCTGGTTGAGCGGCTCGCCCTCGTACTCGCCGGACTGCTGCTCGGAATCCGTGTAGGTGTAGCTGAGCGTCAGGTCCAGGGTGCGCGCCAGCGTGGTGGACACGGCGGCCTCCACGCCCCGGGTCACCGCTTCGTCCACGTTCACCCGGTAGGTGGGGTCGGAACCGAACTGGTTGGGGCCGCCGGGGCAGACGCTGGGCGGGCAGGCGATGCGGGTGATCTTGTCCTTGAAGTCGTTGTGGAACACGGTGACGTTGGCCTGCAGATCGCGGCCGGCGTTGAAGTACAGCCCCAGCTCCTTGTTCACCGAGGTCTCCGGCTCCAGGTCCGGGTTGCCGTAGACGTCGCCGCCCCGGCTCACCTGGCCCCAGTCCGGGGTGATCTCGCGCAGCGACGGCGACCGGAAGCCGGTGGACACGCCGCCTTTCAGGGTCCAGCGCGGCGCCATGCCCCACACACCGTACAGACGCGGGCTCACGTGGCTGCCGTAGTTTTCGTCGTCGTCGAGACGGAGGCCGCCGGTGACCGACACATTGCCCGGCAGCATCCATTCGTCCTCGGCGAACAGCGCCCACTTGGAGGCGTCCACGTCGGTGCGGTTGGAGATCTGGTTGGAGGTCTGGTCGGACAGCTCTTCTTTTTCGAAGTTGGCGCCGACGGTGAGCAGGTGGTCGCCCAGCGGCGCCACCAGGGCGGTCTTCGCGGAGGTGTTGGTGACCTTCATCTCGCGGGTCAGGTTTTCCGCTTCCTCGCGCTGTACGTAGGAGTCGGTGGTGCCGAAATCCCAGCGGCCGGTGTGGCTCAAAGCCAGCACTTCGCGGGTGTATTCGTTGTCGGAATCGGTGCAGCCGCCCCGGCAGCCGGTGGCCGGCGCGCTGTAGCCGATCAGGGAACGGCGGTCCTGCTTGGTCTGCCCCGCCTCCAGGGTGAAATCCTGGTTGTCGGTGGGAGTGAACGACAGGCGCGCGTTGAGGTTCTTCAGGTTTTTCTCTTCGAAGCCGTCCACGAAACGGTCTTCCTGGCGGCTGCTGGCGCGGCCGTAAACCTGCAGGCCCAGTGTGTCCGCCAGCAACGGCCCGCTGAGGCTGAAGTTGCCCTGCTGGATGTCGCCGGAACGGGAATCGTCCTGAATGATGGTGTCCAGTTGCACCGCGCCGCCCCACTCCTCGGCGACCTTGCGGGTGATCACGTTGATCACGCCGCCGATGGCGTCCGAGCCGTACAGGGTGGACATGGGGCCGCGCACCACTTCGATCCGCTCGATGGACTGCAGCGGCGGCAGCCAGTCCTGCTCGAAACCGGCACTGCCGTTGGGGCGGGTTTCGCGGGTGGACACCGGCTTACCGTCCACCAGTATCAGGGTGTACTGGGAAGGCATGCCGCGGATCACGATGTCGTTACCGCGATCGCCGGAGCCGCCACCGGTGATGATCACCCCGGGGATGTCCCGCAGCGCGTCGGTGGCGTCCTGATAGTAGCGCTGCTCGATCTGCTCGCGCGTGATCACGCTGATCGAGGCCGGCGCGTCCTCCAGCTGCTGCGCGTGCCCCGACGCGGTGACCGTCACCTGCCCCAGTTCGTGGCCGTCACCGCTTTCCGCCAATACGGGCCCGGCGGCCAGTAGCGCGGCCGCACCCCATAACGCAAATCGCATCCCGGTACTCCTTTTTGTCCGATCCAGTTAACAGAGTCCGGAATGATAGTAATTCTTATTTGCAAATAAAGAGGCTTTACAAACTATACGTTCGCGGCGGGAACTTCCGCGGCGGCGGGCAGGCACAGGTGCACGCGCAGGCCGGGGTGGCTGTTCTCCGCCCAGATCCGGCCGCCCTGGCGGTGCACCGCGCGGCGGGCGATGCTGAGCCCCAGGCCGAAGCCGCTGCCGGCGGAGCGCGCCTGGTCCAGGCGCACGAAGGGCTCGAAGATGCTGTCCAGCCGGTCGTCGGGGACACCGGGGCCCCGGTCGCTGATCCACAGGTGCCAGCAGTCGCCTTCGCGGCGGCCGTCCAGGCGGACCGGGCCCTCCGGCGGCGAATGGCGCACCGCGTTGCGCACCAGATTTTCCAGCGCCTGGGCCAGATCGTTGAGGTTGCCGGCCACGCGGGCGTCGGCGGGCAGCCGGCACGGAAAGCAGCGGGCCGGCCAGCCGCTTTCAAAGGCGGCGTTGTCGACCACCAAGTCCCACACCGCCAGCGGCGACAGCGGTTCGGTGGCGGTGCCGCGCTGCTCGGTGTCGTGCCAGGCCAGCGACAGCGTGTCCGAGACCAGCTCGCGCATGGCGGTCACTTCCCGGGCCACGCGGCGGCGCAGGTCCTGCTCCGAGAGGTCCCCTTCCAGGGCGACACTGAGGCGGCTCAGGGGCGTGCGCAGTTCGTGGGACATGTCGTGCAGCAGCTGGCGCTGGCTGCCGAGCACCTGGGCCACCCGTTCGGCCATGCGGTCGAAGCGCCGGCCCAGGTCGCCGAACTCGTCCCGGCGCGCCGCCAGCCCCGGGCCCACCCGCGCTTCCGGGTCGTCCTGGAAGCGCCGCACCCGGGCCTGCAGCAGCCGCAGGGGCACCATGGTGCGCCAGTACAGCAGGCCGCCGGCGAGCATCGCCAGCAGCGCCGGCAGCACCACCACCAGCAGGGTCTGCCACAGCGGCCAGTTGCGCCCGGGCATAAAGCGCGGCGGCAACTGCATCACCAGCCGCCCCGCCTCCGGGTTCTCGGGAAACGGCACGCCGATGTAGGGCATGGAGGTGGACCGGAAGCTCATGCGCCAGTCCAGCTCCCTCTGGAAGCGCAGGCCGGCGCGCTGGCTCTCGGTGAGCGGCCGGCCACTGAGCGAATGATCGCTGGCGTCCACCACCATGGCGTCGCCGGGCTCACGGCGGCGCAGCTGCTGCAGCCAGGCCGACACCCCCTCGGCGCCGCCCCGGTGCCAGGCGTCCTCCGCCTGGGCGGCGTACTCGCGCATCACCACCTTGGCCGGCTCGTCCAGCAGCACCACCTGCTCGCCCACGGTGCGCAACAGCCAGCCGCTCAGCACCACGGTGAACACCGCGCTCAGGCAGAGCAGCAGCGCCAGCTTCCAGAACAGGGAATGACGGCCGGGAATCATGGGCCCGGCGTGGAGGGCTCGGCGCCGGCCGCCTCGGCGGCCAGCGTATAGCCCTGCCCCCAGACGGTACGCAGCGGCTGGCCGGGCACGCCGGCGGCGCGCAGCTTGCGGCGCAGGTGGCTGACATGCAGGTCGAGGCTGCGGTCATGGCGCCCGTAGCCGCGGTGCAGCACGGTCTGGTAGAGGAAGGCTTTGCTCAACACCTGGTCGCTCTGCTCCAGGAACACCCGCAGCAGACGGAACTCGGTGACGGTGAGGTCCAGGGCCCGGTCCCGGTAGCGGGCGGTCTCGGTGTCCAGATCCAGGGCCAGGCCGTCCAGCCGCAGAGGGCCCTGGCGGGGCCGCTGGCCGGCGCCGCGCTCCAACGCCACCCGGCGCAGCACGGCGGCCACCCGCACCGCCAGCTCGGCCATGCTGAACGGCTTGGGCAGGTAGTCGTCGGCGCCGCGCACCAGGCCGGTGATGCGGTCCTGTTCGTCGCCCAGCGCGGACAGCAGGATCACCGGCACCGGGCTGGTTTCGCGCAAACGGGCCAGCAACGCCAGGCCGTCCAGCCCGGGCAGCAGGATGTCCAGCAGCACCAGATCGAAATCGCCGTCGCGGGCCAGGGTCAGGCCCTCGCCGCCGTCGCGGCACAGCGTGACCCGGTGATTGCGGTCGCGGAAGTAGTCCCCCAGGTCGGCGCTCAATACGGGATCGTCCTCGATCACCAGCAGGCGCGACGGGCAGGTCGTTATGGCATTCATTCTCAAATAGTAAATATTATCATTCCATCAATCCACAACCTTACACTCTTTACGCGCCGCTCCATTGTGGATGGGAATCATTCCCAATAACATCCATCGCCTGATTCGCAGGCATGGCGGAGCGCGTGAACAAAAAAACCAAAGCCCGGTGGCTCAAGCAACTTCACCAGTGGCACTGGATCAGCTCCGCCCTGTGCCTGATCAGCATGGTGCTGTTCAGCGTCACCGGGATCACCCTCAACCACGCCGCGGACATCGATGCGCAACCGGTGATCAGCGAACGCGAAGCGGTGCTGCCGCCGCCGTTGCTGGAGACCCTGGCGCAAACCGAACGCGGCCCCCTGCCGGAAACGGTGCGCCGGTGGCTGGCGCGGGAGGCGGAGATCCAGGTGGACCGGCGCGACGCGCAGTGGTCCGCCGACGAGGTGTATCTGGCCCAGCCGCGCCCCGGCGGTGACGCCTGGCTGGCCATCGACCTGGGTAACGGCGAGCTGATCCACGAAGACACCGACCGGGGCTGGGTGGCGTTTTTCAACGACCTGCATAAAGGCCGCCACAGCGGCGCCGTGTGGTTCTGGTTCATCGACCTTTTCGCGGTGGCGACGCTGCTGTTCGCCCTGACCGGCCTGGCGCTGATGGCGCTGCACGCCAAACGCCGGCCGGCCACCTGGCCGGTCACCGCGCTGGGGCTGATCGTGCCCTGGCTGTTGATCGCCCTGTTCGTGCACTGACTGGAGAACGAAATGCGTCCCTGGCTCTCTCTTTTCGCCGCCCTGTTCGCCGGCGTCGCCGCCGCCAACGCGGCCGCCGCCGAGCTGCGCCTGGAGGTGGAAATCCCGCGCATGGCGGTGGCGGAATACCACGCCCCCTACCTGGCGTTCTGGCTGAAACACGCCGACAGCGGCGAGATCGTGCCGCTGGGGTTGTGGTACGACGATCAGGAAAAATGGCTCAAGGACCTGCGCCTGTGGTGGCGCCGCACCGGGCGCGGGCAAAGCCGGCCCTACGACGGCCTCACCGGCGCCACCCGCCGTCCCGGCACCCATTCCGTGGATTTTTCCGAGCTGCCGGCTCTCAGCGATCTGCCCGAAGGTGACTACCAACTGGTGGTGGAAGCGGCCCGCGAAGTGGGCGGCCGGGAAGTGGTGCGCCTGCCGTTCCAGTGGCCGGCCACCGGCAACAAAACCGTGCGCGCCGACGGCGAGCAGGAGCTGGGCCGGGTGCAACTGCGCCTCGCGCCCTGACCGACTATTTCTCACCAGGTTCTTTGCAAGGAGTTTCCATGAAAATCACCCCTTTCGCCGGCACCGCCCTGGCCGCGCTGCTGACCCTGAGCCCGGCGGCCCAGGCCCATAAACTCTGGCTGCTGCCCAGCCACACCGTGGTCTCGGAAGCGCAATGGATCACCGTGGACGCCAGCGTCTCCAACGACATTTTCGACGTCGACCGGCCGTTCCCACTGGAAGGGCTGAGCGTCACCGGCCCGGACGGCAAGGAGGCGCCGGTGGATCACCGTTTCGAGGGCCACCGGCGCAGCAGCTTCGACGCCGAGCTCAGCGAGGAAGGCAGCTACCGCATCACCCTCTTCCGGCCCATGTACATGGCCTTTTATCAGCTCGACGGCGAACGCCACCGCCGGCGCGGCGACAGCGCCGAAGCGCTGCTGCGGGAGATCCCCGAGGGCGCGGAAGAGATGCGTCTCTCCGAAGTCATGAACCGGCTGGAAACCTTCGCCACGGTGGGCGCGCCCTCCGAATTCAAACCGGTCGGCAAGGGCCTGGAACTGCAGCCGGTGACCCACCCCAACGACCTCTACGCCGGCGAAACCGCCCTGTTCCGCTTCCTGGTCGACGGCGAACCGGCCGCCGGCGTGGAAGTGGAAGTGGTGCCCGGCGGCAGCCGCTACCGCGACAACCACGGCGCCCTCACCGCCACCAGCGACGACAACGGCGAGATCAAGCTGCAATGGCCCCAGGCCGGGCGCTACCACCTGGAAGCCGCCTACAGCGACGACCGCGCCGCGCACCCGAAAGCCGATGGCCGCCGTCTACAGTACATGGGGACCTTTGAGGTGCTGCCGCTTTAAGGTCTCTGGGATCCTGCCGGGCGGCTTTGCCGCCCTTTCGCGGGCGGGGCCCGCTCGCACAAGCCGATAAAAAGCGTGCAAAAACGCCACGCATCCCGTATAGTCCGCACCCCTTCATACAGGGCAGCGCCCGGCACAGCTCCTAATAGTTAGCAGCTTCAGGGCCACAAGCCCGCTCACTAATAGGTCTGTACATGTCGCAAAGTCCCTCAGGGTTTTCCACCCTGGGCCTGCCCGAGTCGTTGCTCGGCGCCATCGCCCAACTCGGTTTCACCACTCCGTCACCGATTCAGGAACAAAGCATTCCCGCGCTGCTGGAAGGCCGTGACCTGCTCGGTCAGGCACAAACCGGCACCGGTAAAACCGCCGCCTTCGGCCTGCCCCTGCTGGCACGCCTGGACCCGGCACTGAAAGCACCGCAAATGCTGGTGCTGGCCCCCACCCGCGAGCTCGCCATTCAGGTGGCCGCCGCCCTGGAAACCTTCGCCACCGGCCTGAAAGGCCTGAACGTGGTGCCGATTTACGGCGGCGGCGGTTACCGCGATCAACTGAAAGCGCTGAAAAACGGCGCCCAGGTGATTGTCGGCACCCCCGGCCGGGTGATGGACCACATGGAGCGCGGCAGCCTGCGCATGGACGAACTGCGCTGCCTGGTGCTCGACGAAGCCGACGAAATGCTGCGCATGGGGTTCATCGACGACGTGCGCTGGGTGCTGGAACGCACCCCGGACGCCTGCCAGCTGGCGCTGTTCTCCGCCACCATGCCGGCGGCGATCAAAACCATCGCCAAGAAGCACCTGAAGAACCCGGAATGGATCCGCGTGGAAGGCTCGTCCTCCAGCACCGGCGCCAACATCCGCCAGCGTTACTGGCCGGTGGCCGGCATCAACAAGCTGGACGCCCTGTGCCGCATTCTGGAAGCGGAAGAACACGACGGTGTGATCGTCTTTACCCGCACCAAGCACGCCACCCTGAGCCTGGCCGACCAGCTGCAGGCGCGCGGTTTCCGCGTGGAAGCGCTGAACGGTGATATTCCCCAGGCACAACGGGAGACCACCGTGGCCCGGCTGCGCGATAAGCGCATCGACCTGCTGGTGGCCACCGACGTGGTCGCCCGGGGCCTGGACGTGCCGCGTATTACCCACGTGTTCAACTACGACATGCCCACCGATACCGAAGCCTATGTGCACCGTATCGGCCGCACCGGCCGTGCCGGCCGCCCCGGCGAAGCGATTCTGTTCGTGGCCCGTCGCGAGCAGGGCATGCTGCGCGGTATCGAGCGCGCCACCGGCCAGCGCCTGGACGCCATGTCCCTGCCGTCCGTGGACGACCTCAACAAGCAGCGCCTGAGCAGCTTCCGCGAGCGTCTCGCCAAGGGTCTGGAGCATCCGGAAATCGATGCCAACCGTGCCCTGGTGGCGGAACTGACCGCGGACCTGTCGATGAGCGAAGCGGACCTGGCGGCGGTGCTGGCCAGCCTGCTGTTCCAGAAGGAACCTCTGTTCCTGAAGGCGGCGCCGGAAGGCAAGCCGTTCCAGGACGGCGGCAAGGCGCCACGCAAAGCCGATCGCACCAAGGGGCCCAAGGCCGCTCGCGATACCGGTCCGATGAAGATTTATCGGGTGGAAGTGGGCGAGACCCACGGCGTGCGCCCGAGCAATCTGGTGGGCGCGATCGCCAATGAAGGCGGGTTATCCAGCGCGCAAATCGGCGCCATCCGTATTCACAGTGACCACAGCACGGTACAGCTGCCGGAGGGTCTCAGCACCCGCCAGCTGCACCAGCTGCGTACCGCCCGCGTTTGTCAGCGGGCGCTCGGGCTCGAAGCGGTCTGAATTAAGTGTCCACCCGGAAGCCCACTTTCACGACCACCTGAAAGTGGGCGACCTGGCCGTTTTCCACATGGCCACGGGTCTCCTGCACTTCAAACCACTCCACATTGTTCACGCTCTTGCCCGCCGCGGCGATGGCGTTGCGTACCGCGTCCTCGATGCTGTCCTTGGAAGAACCTACCAGCTCGAGTTTTTTATAAACGTGCTCGCTCATCTGTTTCTCCTTTCTCGTCCGTGTAACCAATGCCTGATCTCCAGAGTGCCTGTTTTCAAGGCGAAACGTGGGTGAAATAAGTAAAAAGTTTGGAAAACCGTTTCGCCTCCCTCAGCGTTCGCGGCGCGGAATCATCAGCTCGGACACCGGCAGTTTTTCCGGTCGGAAGCGGTTCACCGGCTGGTCGGCGGCGAAGCCCAAAGACACACCGCACAGCAACTGGTAGTGACGGGGAATCCGGAATCGCTTCTCCAACGGGGAACGCCACAGGCCCAGGGCGCCCTGGGCACAACTGGCGAGCCCTTCGTCGGTGGCGGCCAGCATCAGCGTTTGCAGAAAAATGCCGGCGTCGAGCACGCTGTATACCCCCAACCCCTTATGCACGAACAGAAACAGCGCGGTGGGCGCGCCGAAAAAGCGGAAATTGGCGGCCATCTGTTGGTGCCGGGCCTGTTTGTCGTCACGGCCGATGCCGAGATGCCGGTACAGGCCCTTGCCGGTGGCCACGCGGCGCGGCTGCAGGTCGTCCGGGTATTTGATCACCGGCCGGAAATCGCCGTCCGGCAGCGCCGGCGACCGGCGCACGGCGGCCAGCGCCTTCTTCCAGGCCGGCGCCCGCTGCAGCGGCGCCAGCCGCTCAAAGCGCTCGCTCAGTTCGTCGCCGAGGGCGGCCAGATCGGCGCCCTGGGCCAGGGCGATCTGATAGGGCTGGGTGTTGGACCAGCTCGGTGCGGCGGCGGCGCGCTCCAGCACGCGCTGCAGGCGGTCTTCGGGGATCGGCTCGCGGGTGAACGCCCGGGCGCTGTGGCGGGCGTTGAGCACATCAATGAATTCCATGGGCACGGCTTCCTGAGCGGTGGTAGGTCGAGAGGTGGCGCCAGTCTGGCAAATCATTAAACTGCCCCGCCATGACCACCTGGAAGGCGGATATGGAAAGAAGTGCCAATTTCTCACGCTGCCGTCGCTACCGCTACGCGCTGTGGCGGCGCTGGGCGCCCGGCGACGACTACGTCCTGCTGGTGGGCCTGAACCCCTCCACCGCCGACCACCGCCGCGATGACCCCACCATCCGCCGCTGCATCGGCTTTGCCCGTGACTGGGGCTATTCCGGCCTGTGCGTGGCCAACCTGTTCGCGTTCCGCGCCACCTACCCACGCGATCTGTTCGCCGCCGACGACCCGGTGGGGCCGCGCAACGATGCCTGGCTGCGCCGCCTCAGCCGCGACGCCGCCCTGGTGGTGGCCGGCTGGGGCAACCATGGCCGCACCGGCGACCGCGCCGAGTACGTGCGCCGCCAGCTGCCCGCGCTGCACTGCCTGCGCCTGAACGGCTCCGGCGAGCCCGCCCATCCGCTTTATCTGCCGAAAACGTTAACCCCGTTTCCCATGCCCGCTTTCACCGATGATCCTTGAGGCGTAGCCTGAACCCGGCCCTGAAAAGATTGGCAGCCCCTTCACCCCGACGGCTTTAACCTCGACGCCGTGGATCACCAAGGGGGAACATACCGGTGTCCGACCGTTTCCTGAGACGAAATAAAATGATGGCCCGCGGTCTTGGCATCGGCGGCCTTCTCCCTTTTTACGCGCTGGCGCTGCTGACCTGGCACGACGGCCTGCGTACCTGGGCGCTGGACTCGGTGACCGGCTACGCCGCCGTGATTCTGGCCTTCCTGGGCGCGGTGCACTGGGGCCGGGCGCTCGCCGACCTGGACCAGCGCAACCATATCGGCACGCTGCTGTTCGGCATCATGCCCGCCATGATCGGCTGGCTGGCGGTGATGCTGCCGGTGGAATTCGGCCTGCCGATGCTGATCGCCGGCCTGGTGTTCGTATGGGGCTCCGAGCAGATGGTGTTTTTCGAGGTGCTGCCCGACTGGTACCGGCACCTGCGCCACCTGCTTACCGCCGCCGCCGTGCTGGCCCTGGTGATCGCCTGGGCGGCCGCCATGATGTCCATGTTCTGAGCAGTCCGCTAAACTGCGCGGGCGATTTGAACCGGAGGGACCCATGGTCGAAACCACCCGTCTGCCCTTGCTCGGGGCCTTACTGCTGATTCTTCCCCTGCTTGCGGCCTGCGATGAAGCGCCGGCGGCGTCCGATACCCCGGCCCCCGTCGCGCCGGTGAGTTTCAACCAGCAAATCCGGCCGGTCATCGAGCAGAAGTGCATCGCCTGCCACGGCTGCTACGACGCGCCCTGCCAGCTGAAACTGGAAACCGCCGCCGGCCTCGACCGCGGCGCCTCGTCCATGTCGGTGTACGCCCAGCGCACCGAGGCGGCCGACCCCACCCGTCTTTTCGTCGACGCGCAAACCACCGCCGAGTGGCGCGAGCGCGGCTTCTTTTCGGTGATCGACAGCAAACGCGGGCTGGAGGAATCGCTGCTCTACCGGATGCTGGAACTGGGCCGGGCCCACCGTTTCGAGCCCGGTGAGCGCCTGCCGGAAGAGATCGCCCTGGGCCTCAAGCGGGACAACCAGTGCCCGGCGCCGGACGAAATGGACGACTACGCCGAGGAGCACCCTCTGGGCGGCATGCCGCTGGGCACGCCGGCCCTCAGTGACGACGAATTCAACACCGTGCGCACCTGGCTGGCCCAGGGCGCCCCTCCCGGCGACGACCGGGTCACCCTGTCCGAACGGGAGCGCGAGCAGGTGCGCGGCTGGGAAACCTGGTTCAACCGGGACGGCAAGCGCCAGCAACTGGCCGCCCGCTGGCTCTATGAGCACCTGTTCCTGGCGCACCTCTATTTCGACCAGGGCGAGGACCGCAAACCGGACCATTTCTTCACCCTGGAACGCTCCCTGACACCGCCCGGCGAACCGGTGCGGCCGGTGGCCACCCGGCGCCCCAACGACGACCCGGGCGAGCGCTTCTGGTACCGCCTGCGCCCGGTCACCGGCACCCTCGTCCACAAGACCCATATCACCTTCGCGCTCAGCGACGCCAAACGCCGGCGCATGGAAAGCCTGCTGTTCGACACGCCCTGGGAGATCGACACCCTGCCCGGCTACAGCGAAGAGGAAAAGGCCAACCCCTTTACCACCTTCGCCGCCCTGCCCGCCCGGGCGCGCTACCAGATCATGCTCGACGACGCCGAGTATTTCGTGCGCACCTTTATCCGTGGGCCGGTGTGCCGCGGACAGATCGCCACCGACGTGATCCGTGATCGCTTCTGGGCGGTGTTCCAGGACCCGGACCACGACCTCTACATCACCGACCCCGATTATCGCGCCCGGGTCTCCGGCCTGATCGCCCTGCCCGGCCAGGAAGACAGCCTGCTCAAGCTGGGCCCGGAGTGGATCAAATACACCAAGCGCCGCAACGACTACCTGCGGGAACGGGCCGAGGCCTACCGCGCCGAACAACCGCAGGGCCCGGGCTGGAACGACATCTGGGACGGCGAGGGCAGCAACCCCAACGCCCTGCTCACCATCTTCCGCCACCACGACAACTCCTCGGTGCGCAAAGGGCTGATCGGCGACTACCCGCTGACCAGCTGGGTGATGGACTATCCCCTGTTCGAGCGCACCTACTACAGCCTGGTGGCCAACTTCGATGTGTTCGGTTCGGTGTCGCACAAGGCCCAGACGCGGCTCTACTTCGACCTGATCCGCAACGGCGCGGAGCAGAACACCCTGCGTTTCCTGCCCGCCGACACCCGCAAGCAGGTGCTCAAGAACTGGTACCAGAAAACCGGCCAGCTAAAGCTGCTGGTGAGCTACGAGGACGTGGACACCGAGGTGCCCACGGCGATCGACTACCACAGCGCCACCCCCATGAACGAATTCAACGCCGGCCTGCTCAGCCAGTTCGGCGCCCTCAACGTCCGCCCGGATCCGATCAACCGGTGCGGCGGCGACAATTGCAGCCGCGCCGACGCCACCGCTCTGGAACGGGACGTGGAGCAGGCGCTCAGCGCCATCGCCTCGCAGCCGGCGGCGCGCCTACCGGTGGTCGACCATATGCCGGAGGCCAGCCTGCTGCTGGTGGACGGCGACGGGGAACAGGCGGTGTACTCGCTGCTGCGCAACCGCGCCCACTCCAACGTGGCGTTCATGTTCGGCGAGTCGCTGCGCTACCAGCCGGGGAAGGACACCCTGACGGTCTACCCCGGTGTGCTGCTGAGCTACCCCAACTTCATCTTCCGGGTCGCACACGATGATCTGAGCGCGTTCGCCGGGGCCATGCAGGCGGTGGAGAGCGAGAAGGATTTCACCGCCCTGGTGGAACGGTTCGGGGTGCGGCGCACGCAGGCCGACTTCTGGACCCACTTCCACGCGCCGTTGCGCTACATGGAAGCCCACGAGCCCACCCAGGCGGGCATTCTCGACCTGAACCGCTACCTGAACCTGTAGAGCGGGCAAAAAAAAGGTTCATCGCGGATTACCGGGAAAAGCGGCTTTGATCTTCAGGAAGAAGTAGTCGCTGTCCCGGTAGCCATAGGCCATGCGCTTGATGACCTTGATCCTGTTGTTCATACCCTCCA
>Ga0315338_1000893_pt1 | contig 48903 bp, 51 predicted proteins | sample ASW8metaG_FD_204518 | JGI IMG/M metagenome (GOLD analysis project Ga0315338, IMG submission 204518) | Ammonia-oxidizing marine archaeal communities from Monterey Bay, California, United States - ASW #8 | ecosystem: Environmental > Aquatic > Marine > Coastal | place: USA: California | collected... | reverse complement strand
CATCTAGGATTGTTTCACCATTGTGAGTTGCAACTATGTCATAGTTAACGTGTTCACCGCTAATTGTTACATCAATTGCTACTTTTTCACCTGATTTTGCACCGTCATCTACACTAATTGTGATGTCTGCTGCAGTTAGTGTTACTTCTTCTGGCATTTCCATTACTGCTTCTTCCATAACGTGTTCATCACCATGATCGTCATGTGCTTCTTCCTCAACAATTACTAATCCCGTCATCCATGGATGAACCATACAGAAGTAAGGATATTCACCTGCATCTAGTGCAGGAGTTGTGAAAGACATGCCAACCATTACTAGTGAGCTGTCCCATACACCACTTGGACCATCCTGAGGAGTTCCTGCAGTTGATGTATGTGCTGCATTGTCGTTGTTAACAAATTCCACCATGCCACCAACACCTACTGTTACTGTGGCTGGAAGGAAACAATCTGGTTCACAACCTGGGGTTGATGAACCTACAGCGTTTTCAACTACTGCATTCATACTATGTTCTGCAAATGCACTTGGTGCAGATGCAATAGTAGTTGCAATAGCGAAAAGAACGATTAACGAACCTAAAGTCTTCGTTTTCATTAGCATCAATCTGACTTGGGTTAATATTAATGATCTTAGTATTTCTGCACATTCCACTAGTGTACTAGGATAATTTTTATTCTATCTAAAATTTCAAGCCGTATGCGATATGGACTAGCATTTTTGGTATTTTTCATGATGACACCGTTATTGATGGCAAATGCCTTTGCCCATCAGAGTGATGCGGTTGGTGATTATCGCATAGAGATTGACTGGAAAAATTGGCCAGTAGTAACTGGTGAATCAAACGCAATCATTGTTTATGTTAGTACACTGGACAAGAGCCTTGAACCTGCGGATCAAGAATTTGTATCTACCAAAGGCATTGAGGGTTTGAAAAAAACTTTGAAGATAAAACTCATCGTTGATGATGAATCAATTACACTACCATTACAGCCAACTGATATTTCTGGCAAGTATGAGGCACCAATCACTCCAACATTTTCTGGATGGTCACAACTAAATTTTCTTGGAAGCATTAATGATACTAATGTAAACCTGGCACTACATCCTACAAAAGTGGAAGATCCATCATTTCTACAATTTCCTCCAGTTGAATCGGATCAAGTAGAAATTGATGACTTTAACAGAGAGATTGACGACCTACGTGGGGATATTAGAGAACTACAAGAAACAATTAACGAATTGAAAGAACAACCAACGAATGATAATTCTGGAATTATGTTTGCAGCAATTGGATTAGGAATAGCTGGAATTGCAATTGGTGCAGCATCATTTGCAAAGAAAAGATAATTATTTTCTAAGTTTTTTTCCTAGCACTGTAATCAAAACTGCTGGAGCAACAAAATACATTCCAATGTTGAGTAGTATTACACCAATACCATAACCTAACATTTCCTGTTCTGTATCAATTGGTACGTGAGTCAAAATAGAAAATGATGTAAGCATTGGTGTCAGTACAACTTTGACTGCCTCTTTGAATATTACATTTTCTCTTTCAAAGTCTGCTACATATGGTGAAAATGAATAGTAAATTTGATTGAAGGTTGTCATAAACGCATGACCTGATGTGGTTTGCATTACAACATTGTCACGAACTTCTCTTAACTGTTGCACTTGTGGTGACATTTCTGAACCAAATGCTGCAGTTGCGATTAAACATCCACCACCTTCACTGGTATTTTCAACTGGTTGTGGTGAACTATCTTCTCCCACATTAATTGTAAAAACAGTTGTTTCTGCTGGTATTGGCTGAAATAATATTCCCTCCATCTCAATTATCACTTGATGCTCTCCTGAAGATGTAAACTCTACAGGGATCTTCACTTTTCCAGGAGATGTATGAGTTAATGGTATTGGACCAAATATGTTTTCGCCATCTTTCATTATCGTGACTCTATAGTCAATATGTTCCTGAATTTTGTTAAAATTTGGTTTTATCCAAGCAATGTGCAACTTTGAAATAAAATCTGATTCTGGAACAACTGATAATCCAATGTTCAATGTTCCTTGTTCTGACGGCAAGATTTGATCATAATCTTCTGGAAGAAGAGGTTCAGCAGCAAATGCAGGAGTAATTAGGAATGGAACAAGTAAAATTGCAAAAAGAATTTTCATCACACCATCTCAAGTGTAAGATAATAAAAAGGAAGATGCTTTAGCAATGAAATTTATCGAATCATTAAATAGGGATTTTCAATCTAATTCTGTCATTGTACTACAAAATTATCTTCTTACTTGCACTTAGTATAACATCAATACCATTTTTAGTTGACACTGCCTTTGCACACGGACTTGGTGGTGATGTTGCTCCACCAATAAGTTTCGGCGACATGCAAGTTACAGTATTCACACAGTTAGATCCTTCTGATATGACTGCAGGTGAAGTAGATTCTGCTAACATCGCAATTCGTTTCTATGATATGCTAACAGACACAAATCTTGATCAAGTAACTTATCGTGTTGAAATATGGAGATCTGGTGACCTTCTGGTTAGAGAATATTTCTACGATGAAGATGGTACACTAAATGTAGAAGTTAGACCAAAAACTGACTGTTATGATCCTCAACCTTGGAAATGTACTGATACTTATGGAGAAGTACATGGAACTGCAGGTGGTCTGTTTGCAAGGGGTGATGGAAGGCCCTTGGTTACTGGACCAATATTTGATAAAGGAGGATTGTACAACGTAAAAGTTTCAATTGAAGGTGCAACAAGTCCAAGAACTCTAGTTGCAGAGCCACTCTACTTTGATACCTTTGTTAGTGTTGCACAAGATCAAAGTTTTTTCATTAAAACTGCAGCAGCACAAGAGATTCCTGTAACTGTCAAGACATACTATGATGACGTAGAAAATTTTTCCTATAAACCAAATGATAATTCTATAGCATTTGACATGCCATTCGACTGGTCACCTGAATACGTTGAACTAGTGCAAGTCGTACACGAAGAGATTAGACTACCAAAATCATTCCAGCCATACAATCCTGAAACATCATTCAAAGGATATGTTGATGGTGTTGAAGTTGATCAGCGTGTATTACTAGTTGATCCATATTCTTCTGAAACTGAAAACATTATTCATTTTCTGGTAACTGGTAGTGAATTGCAAAGAATCAACGAAGTACTTGGAACTTCTCACGAATCTTCTAAAACAATGAAGTTTGAATTGGTACCAGAAGGCAACATAGAAAAAAATTCTTTTGACATGTCTTTTGATAATGGATATAGAGCTGTCATATCTTGGGATGCAAGATATGGAGTTGGAGATGAAATTCCATTTGAATTCTCTTTCTTTGACTCAAACGGTAGTCTAGTTAAGGATGTGATCTATGCATTTGGTCTAGTCGATCCACAAGGAAATCAATTTAATCTTGTCACAGGTGACAATCCCGAAGAATATGTTGGTGTAAAATCACTAGAAGGTATTGCAACACATTTGATTACAATTCCAGATGACAGTCTTTACACAATTAATCTTGTTCTTACAGGAGAAGGATTTACAAATTATGATACATACATCAAGTCTTCTCAAATGTTTGAAGTAGGAATTTCTACTACACCATCCAACCCTATTACTGGCACATCATCACAAACTGTAACAATTCCTGAATGGGTTAAAAATAATGCAAAGTGGTGGTCTGACGGATCAATAGATGATAATTCATTTGCAACTGGACTTGAATATATGATCAAACAAGGAATAATTGTTGTTCCAGCAACTCAGAGTGGAGCACAAAACACGGATGCAGTAATTCCAGATTGGGTTAGAAATAATGCAGAGTGGTGGTCTGACGGTCAAATTGACGATAACACATTTGCAAATGGAATTCAGTATCTGATTAAAGAAGGAATTATCTCGGTCTAACTTTTTAGTTATACTTCTTGTACATTCTTTCCATTCTTACTAGGAATAATTATCCTCTTTGAACCGTTAAATTTTTTATCAAATTGCTGTCCATTTTGAATACGATCCAACAGAATAGCTAATGCACTAACCTCAGAGTGTGGCTGACTTCCTATTGAAACATTGTAATCTGCTTTTTCATAAATCGCTCTTGGAACTTTTTCAGCTCCAACAACAACTAAAATTTTTTCTTGTGATTTAATCTGTGTGTGAATTTTATTAATATCTTCTCCATACATTGTTAAATGAATAATTTTGGATTTTCCAATTTTTGAATTTAAAACCTTTTTCCAGTCTTCAAAAAACTCAATTTCAAAGTCACCTCCCCATGTAGAATTGATCTTTTGTATGGTATCTGATATTTCAGGATCAACTTCGTTCATGAAGATTTTTGATGCCCCAAATGCTCTTGCAACAAGCGCAACATGAGTCGTGACACGATCATCTCTTACTACCCTTTGACCTATTCTTAAAACCTCAATTTCCATACTTCATCATTTCTGATTACCATTTGATGTTATCTTTCTTGTCGAATCTAAATTCTGTTTAATTAAAATTTTTAATTGCTCAATATTTTTTCCAGAAACTGCAGAAATTGGTATCCAGTTATTATTTTCAAGTAAATCAAGTTGTTCAATTTTCTCTTTAATTTCTTTATCACTCATTGATTCAGTTTTATTAAGCGCAAATACCATATTTTGTCTTTTTACACCTAATTCCATTAGAGTTTTATAGCAACTAGAAAATTTCTTCTTCAATTGTTGATTCTTATCAGTTGCATCTATTACAACAACGATTAGATCGGTAAAAATTAATTCTTCTAAAGTTGATTTGAAAGCCTCAATTAAATATGCAGGCAATTTACTAATGAATCCTACAGTATCAGATATGAGTGCCCATTCTTCATCCAGTTTAAATTTTCTTATTGTAGTTGTCAGTGTAGTAAATAATTTAGCATCTTCTTCATTTCTTTCACCTGTTATAATGTTAAACAATGTTGTTTTACCAGCTGAGGTGTAACCAGCTAGTGAAATTGTTCTAAATCCAATCCTTTTTCTTGATTGTCTATGAAGCTCTCTTTGTTTACCTGCTTTCTGTAATTTTGATTTAATACTAACCATACGATGTTTAATATCATTATAGTAAACATCAACTTCAAATTTTCCTATTCCCATAAAACCTGGCTGCTCACCCATCTTTGATAACCTAACTTTTTCTCTGGCCCTTGACATCTCATATCTTAGCTGAGCTAATTTCACTTGCATTTTTGATTCAGTACTACTTGCTCTACCCTCGAAAATTTCTAGAATTAATGATTCTCTATCAAGAACTTCAATTTTTAACTCTGAAGCTAAATTATAATTTTGACTGGGTTTCATCACTTCATCAAAAACTATGACATCTGGGCGCATTTTTGTTACAAGATTTTTTAAATCATCAAGTTTTCCTCCACTCAACCCAAATTTTGGTCTATTAAGAAATTCTTGTTTCATCAAATGTAATATTTTACAGCCCGCGGCCTCACACAGTCCTTCGGCTTCTGAAATCGAATCCTCATCAAAATATGTAATTAAGATGCATGATTTCAATTATAAATCACGGTTAATTTCTGTGGACCATTTTTTCAATATTCATGTTTAGTACAACTTCACCAATATCACTCGCATATTCTGAGATCCTTCTAATATTTTCCACCATTCTTCTCACTCTAAAAGATATTTTTTCATTTTTTGAACCCTTCAACGAATCAAAAACCCTCTTTTCATATTTTGATATATCATGAGATTTTGCAATGGATTCTTCAGCTTCGTTATAATCATTTTTGAATAATGCTAGACAGGTATTATCTATTACATCTAAAGTAAAATCACTCATTTCCTGAATTTTATCAATAACTTTTTCTGGCACTAAACTGTCATAATCTAATACATCCTGAGATAATGCAACGGCATGATCTGCTAACCTTTCAATATTTTTAACAACAATTCTATAGCCTAGACAATCTCTTGCTTTGGAAAATCCCATCTCTTCTAACATGTGTGCATTTTCAATTGCAATTGTGAGTTGCCGTATAATATAAAATGAAAATCTATCCACATCATCATCACTATTGATAACTTCTTGAGCAAGTTCCTTGTTATTTTCTTTGAGTGCTAACAATGCATCATTTTGCATTGATTTTGATAAATGGAGCATTCTTTTGAATGCTCCATCAATTGATAATTCGACAAGATTGATTAAAACCTGTATGGTGATTTCATTTGTAGAATCAGCAGTTATTTCTGCGCCCATTAACATTTTTTTAACAGCATTACGAATGGTAACTCTTTGCTTTGGACTGATCATACCACTTTTTGGTTTAATGTTAATTGTTTTGTAATGCAAAAAATATAGTGCAATAAGTTTTCTGGTAATGGTATCTTTATCATCCTTTGAAGATATCAAAAATGTTGCAGTTTCTTGAGTGGCAGACTTTCCAAAATTAACAGGTTTTATTTCTAGCATAGAAGAACCTTGTCTTGAAACGATTACTTGGTCTCCTTGTTTTATTCCTTGATCTCTAACCCATTCTTTAGGTAATGATACAATGTATGATGATTTTCCAGTGAATTGAATTTTTCGAATATTATCTTTCTCTGCCATACACGAGAAAAACTATATAGAATTTATAAACCATATGGTTTTTTTTGAAAAAACGGTAGTCATTAAGAATCTATATTTTTTAAGAAAAGAGACATTTATAATTATTAATCAGTAAAAAATCCCAAATCATGGATAATTTTCATAAATTATGTCAGACTATTGATACATTATTTGGTCATGGGGTCTCAAGATGTCTTCCGAAAGACATTGAGATAAGAATTTCAAAGAAAACTAGAAGAATTCGTAATGTTACTCATAATGGAATCTTATTACTAACGCCCAGAAAAGATGGTGGGCTTGCAATAACACGAAATTGCGCCATATTATTTCTCAAAAATAAGAAGTTTCATGAAAATTGTCTAGAAATTGATAAAGAATCCAAATCATTTGTTGAACAGGGCAGATCAGTTTTTTGCCAGCATGTCGTTTCATGTGGAAAAAATATCAAAATAGGCTCTGATGTGCCTGTATTATACAAGAATAATGTTATTGGTGTTGGTAAAGCAGTACTCTCAACCGTAATGATTTTGAACCAACAAATGGGTGTTGCAGTAAAGATTAGAGATAGTTTAAAAAGTCAGACTGGTGGAGAAAATGCATCATGATGCGTGGAGGCAATCGCCAAATGCGAAGAATGATGGACAAAATGGGTCTAGATATGGAAGAGGTCCCAAATGTTCAAGAGGTAATTATTAAAACAGACAAAAAGGAGATTATTATCGCCAAACCCTCAGTCACTGAAATGAAAGCAAAAGATAATTCAGTGTTTCAAATTGTTGCAGAAAGTTATGAGGAAAAAGAACTTGAAGTTCCTATTTTTAGTGATGAAGATATAGAATTGGTTTGTCAACAAGCAAATGTCAATGAAGAAAAGGCTAAAGATGCATTAGCAGAGGCTGAAGGAGATCTTGCAAGAGCGATCTTGATTCTGACAACAAATTGAATATTTTCAAAACTAAAAATTCTATTAATCCCTAACATTCTATGTATTGTATAGGTTGACTCTAATTTTTCATAAAGTTAGTTGAATGTTTTATTCCAGAACCTCTAAATCTGAAGTGAGGGATTATATTTATCACATCCATAGAAAATGCCAGAATTGGAATTGCCACAGAATTTGGAAAACCATATTATAGATTTTCTAAGATTCTTAAGATCCTAGGAATAAAATTTGACTCGATACTGCCTAAAGAAATTCCAAATTTTGATGGTGACCTTATTCTTACTACAGAAAAAGAGGCCCCAGTGAATCATCCAATCCCACTACTTTTTGAAGATATTACTGAGAAAGACATAGTAGTAATTCATGGCTTAATCTCACAAAAGATAGATTCAGGATTAAATCAGGATCAGTTACTTTTAGGGATCGATCCTGGAAAACAAATCGGCTTATCAGTTTATTATCTCGGAAATGAAATTTCCAGTTCCTTCTTCATTTCTACTGATAAATTGATTGAACAAGTGATTAACATTTTAGCAGAGTTAAAAGCAAAGCAGAAGATAATTAAAATTGGTAATGGAGACATGAAAATGGCAAAAAATATTGCCGAGTTGTTAAATTTGAAATTTTGTTCAAATTTTGAAATTGAGTTTGTTGATGAACGCAGTACTACATTAAAAATAAAAAATTTCAACCAAAGAGGGAAAAGAGATATGCTGTCTGCGCAATTTATTACACAAAGAAATGGATATTGGCGTTCTGTTCTACCGTTATCAATCACAGGATAAATTTTTAGTTGTTTTATCAACGAATTTGTCAAAGTCCAAAAAACATACATATTTATACATGATCTTGAGGTTTTTTTTGAAATAATCACATTTTCTATATAAATCAATCAAGATTTTACATAAAATTCTAGTTTTTTTGAAAAAAATAACTGGATCTATTTTAAATAGTTGTAAATTCTATATAATATTGAACAAAAATGACATGTAAAGGAATTTGTACAAGATACAAGGCACAAAAACCAGTTGGAACTGGTCGTTATGCCTCAGGTCAAAGACGTTGTCAAATTTGTGAGATTTTCATAAAATGGGAAGGATTATGGTGTCCATGCTGTGGTTACCGACTAAGAACCAAACCAAGAAATCTGAAATATAAGGCAAAACTAAGAGCAAGAATAGAATTAGAAGCCGAATCACAAAAAGTCCAAGCACAAACTGTTGAAATTGCACCAACCATAAGTGCTGAATCATTTGAAGGTGATTTTGTAAAAAATACACTGACATCTGCAGTAAATGAAGGATGGACTAGAACAAAGACAGTCGAAGAACTAAGGAAAGTAAAAGCACAAGGCATGACAATCAAAAAAGCCAAAGAACTTGTAAAAATCGCATTTGACACTAAGAGCGAACCGATAGCAATAAAGGCATAATCAATCAAAACTTTTTGTTGGCTTGTGGGTACACTAAGAAATTAGTGAACATCGATGAACGATCATTCCTAGTTCAGATACTAAACTATGAGAATGGAAATTTTATTTCAGTTACTGAAGGTTCAGAAAACATTGGTGGTATGATAGTATCAATAAATTCAGGTCCAGTTCCTTCAACATCTACAATAATACCACCAAAATCAGAAGCGTTATTCTTGAAATTAGTTTCGGAAAGGATTGCGTATACAAAACAGGGTATGTGTCTAGTTACTGGAAATTTTGAAAAAGCATTAGATAAACAAATAACAAAACAGTTAATGGATATAATATTGGAGGAATCAAAACAATGACAAATGATCTTCGTAGCTTTCTGAATCAGATCAAAAAGACCAATGATCTAAAAACTATCAAAAAAAGAGTTTCTACAAAATTTGAAATTGCTACGATCACAGAACAATTTGAAAATTCAAATGCATTACTCTTTCAAAATATTATTGGACGAAAATTTTCTGTGGTATCTAATCTTGTTGGAACTAGAGCTAGATTTGCCCAAGCCATTGGTGCAAAACCAACCAGAATTCATCAGACAATGGTAAAGGCAATTAATGCTTCAAAAAAACCAAAAACTTCGCAAAACGCAAAGTTTTTTGAAAATTCTTCAAAAGATATTTCAATACTTCCGATCGTTGAACATTTCCTAAACGAATCAGGTCCTTTCATTACATCATCTATACTTCATACAAAAAGCCAGGAGAGAAAGTATCAGAACTCATCTGTTCACAGATTAATGCCAATTGGAAAGAATTCTTTTTCAATTCGTATGGTTGAAGGACGAGATTTGCACAAATCTTTCATGTATGCAAAACAACACGGTGAGGATCTTTCTGTCGCAATTACAATTGGTGTCCATCCTGCAATTACAATAGCAAGTGCATTTCAGGCAGAGTGGGGAAAAAGTGAGGCTGAAATCGCAAATTCTCTATTAAACAACAAACTCACTCTGACAAAATGCCCAATATCCAAAATCTCTGTTCCTTCAACTGCAGAAATTGTAATGGAAGGAAAAATCCTGCGAGATAAAACACACTCAGAATGGATGGTTGAGATGTTGAGAACTTATGACATGCCTAGAAAGGCACCAGTAATTGAGATAGAAAAATTATATTTCAGAAATAATGCTATTTTCCATGATATATTATCTGGTTATGGTGAGGCAAGACTTCTCATGGGTATGCCAATAGAATCCAAACTAAATGGAATTTTGAAGAAAAAATTCTCACAGACAAAACAAGTAGTTCTGACAAGTGGAGGCTCAAACTGGTTACATGCTGTAGTACAAATTTCAAAAACAAAAACAACTAATGTTAAAAAAATCATTAATGAGACTTTTGCATCTCATAGATCACTCAAGATGGTTACTGTTGTAGATGATGATATTGATCCAACCGATTCTTCTGCTGTTGAATATGCAATGGCAACAAGATTCCAGGCAGACAAGGATTTGGTGATCATAAAAAATGTAAGAGGTTCTAGCTTGGATCCATCAAGTGACCAGAAGAAATTGCGTACTGCCAAGATGGGAATAGACGCTACAATCCCATCTTCAAAGAGACCTGAAGGATTTAGACTTGGAAAGATACGTAAATTTAAAACGAATTTCTAAAAATTTAGTTATAGACCAGAATCTACCATAAGTGCAATAAACAACACTGCAAGATACGGACTTGAAAATTTGAAAAGTACCCACGATGATTTCTCAGTAGGTTTTGCAACTACCCAAGCACTCAGAAGTATCATTAAGACGCCAGAAGCAATTGCAGTGTAAAGGTATACCTCACCCATTACAGGTTCTCCTGTGTCAGGGTTTACCAAAAAGAATGGCACTACACTAAACAAAACCATCATCAGTGTTGTACCAGCAATAACTCTTGCAGATGTCTTTTCTGATAATACTGCAGTCAGCATTGGAACATCTACTTTTCTATAATCATCTCGGAAATGTAACGTAAGTGCCCAAATGTGCATTGGAATCCATATGAAGACTAAACCTGCAATTATCAGACCAAAGTCCCATAAACCAGTAAGAGTTACTGCAGCAAACCCAATCATTGCTGGTGCACCACCAGAAAATCCTCCAAGGATTATGTTTAACTGACTCTTTCGTTTCAAAGCATGACTGTACACTAGAATATTATCTGCTAATCCAAATAACATAAACGCACCACACCAAATTCCATTCCAAAATGACGTTGTATATGAAATTCCAAAGGCACATGCAATTGATATAGCTGCTAACACTAATCCAAAATCTCTAGCCTTTTCAGCTGGGAAAATTCTCTTACTTGGGATTGGTCGTTCTTTTGTTCTATCCATTATTGCATCAATATCTCGATCATGATAATTTGTCAATGTGTTGGCAGCTGCAGAACCTGCAGCAACTCCAGCAATCATTAGAACCCAAGTTCCTATTGAAATTTCTACATCATACACATTTGATGCAGTAATAGCCGCTCCAAATGCAGTAAAAACTAAAAGATACCAAATTTTTGGTTTTGTTAACTCGTAGTATGTTTTAAATCTAATTTTAGTAGATGTTTCCTGCATGTTATTTCATATCACTAGAAAAATAAATATCACACTATTAGATGAACGTGTATGGTATTGGTTTTGATCTACGCTTCATTTCAATAAAACTCTCTGAGCCTAAAATTCCATCAATTTTACCAATTTTTTCAGAAACCACTTTATGCATTTCACTAAGACTTTTTGCATGCATTGTGACCATAATATCAAATCTTCCAGTCACTTCAGAAATCTCTTTAACACCATCAATTTCGAATAATGAATCAATTATCTGATCACGTTTTTTCGAGTCCATATTAACACCAGTTACTGATTTTACAGCATAACCAAGTTCTTTATCATTAACTTCGATAGTATACCTTTGAATCAATTTTTGACGCACTAGTCTTTTGATTCTACTATAAACAACAGATGAATTTGTATTAATTTTTTCTGAAAGTTTTGGAACTGAAATAGAAGCATCATTAGTTAGTTCTGATAGAATTTTTAAATCTAAATCATCAATTTTTGCCGTTTAATACACCGGTTTTTTGAATTATTAAACCTCTAATAAAGTTATTATTGAAATTTTTAGTGATTTCTGATTATATCTTATTTTTTTTGTGCAGCATCTCAGCTAATAAAACAGCACCCTTTGCAGAACCCATTTTTTTGTTATGTGAGAATAACATATACTTTAGACCATTCTCAAAGAGTTCTTCTTTTTCTACTCTACCTATTGTTGTGGTCATACCGTCACCTACTTCTCTTTCCATTCTTGGTTGAGGTCTAGTTGGATCCTCATGAAACGCATAATATTTTTCTGGTGCTGAAGGTAATCCTGCAACTGAAATTTTATCATTATACTTATCATAGGTATCTTTTGCTAGGTTTGGATCAATTTCCTTTTCTGTTTCAACAAAAACTGATTCTGTGTGTCCATCAATTACGGGAACACGTGTACATGTGCAACTAACCCTGATGTCAGCGTCTTCAATTTTACCATCTTTTAATTTACCTAAGATTTTTCTGGTTTCTTTTCTAACTTTTCCTTCCTCTTTTGGAATGTATGGGATGATATTATCTGTGATTCCCATTGCAGAAACACCAGTCTTCCCACCACCAGATATTGCTTGCATTGAAGTCATCATGACTTTCTTTGCACCATATTCTTCAAGTAATGGTTTTAGTGTTATAGCTAAGCCAGTAGTAGTACAATTTGGTAATGGTGCTACCCAACCTTTCCAATCACGATTCTTCTTTTGAACCTCAAGAAGCTCAGCCTGTTCATCATTCACTCCTGGAATAAGTATCGGCACATCCTCTTCGTATCTGTATGCAGAAGACGTTGAAATAACAGGTAGATCTTTGGCAAATTTTGTTTCAATGTCTCTTGCAGCTACTGATTCAACTGCAGAAAAGATTAGATCTAACTCTGAAACATCTATTTCATCAATTGTTGAAACCGTCATATCTTTAATATAATCCGGTATTATGCCACCCACATCCCATGCAATAATACCACTTTCATCTCTGATTGCATCAAGATAGTTTTTCCCTGCAGAACGTTCTGAAGCAGCAATTTGAGTAACTTCAAACCATGGATGATTATCTAATGATTGGACAAATTCTTGGCCTACAGAGCCAGTTACACCGATTATCGCTACTCTCTTTTTCATAAATACAATTTCGACATTTTCATTTAATATTCCTTTAGACAAACCAAAACAATACTATATCGTGAATACGTCTTCTAAACAATGAAAATCAAAGTGAACCAATTCGTAAAATCACATAAGCCAGCCTCCCACGGAGGTCTATATTCAATAAAAAATCCAAATCAAGAAATAGTTGATTTTAGTTCAAATGTCAACCCTCTAGGATGTTATTCAGGAGTCAAAAAATTTCTTAGAAAACAACTAGATTCAATATCAGAATACCCAGACTCTGAATCAAGAAAACTTCGTTCTAACATAAAATGGTATACCGGATTGAATGAATCACAGATAATTGTAGGAAATGGTGCAACTGAAATAATCTATAATTTTTGTTTAGCATTTCTAAATAAAAAAACTAGAGTTTTGATTCCGATACCAACATTTTCTGAATATGAGAAAGCTGCTAAACTTTCTGGCTCAAAACTTCTTTTTTATAAAACTATGAATCTAAATAACGATCTTGAAGAATTTATAAAAAAAATTCCAAAAAATGGAATTGTATTTCTATGTAATCCTAATAACCCAACTGGAGTTTTAATTCCTAAAAGAAATTTATTAAAAATTGTTAGACATGCTAAAAAGAGATCAAGTTTGGTCTTTATTGATGAAACATTCATAGAATTAGTTCCAGAATCTAATCAATCGTTAATCAAATCAATAAAATCATTTGATAATTTATTCATACTTCGTTCATTTACAAAATCATTTGGATTAGCAGGAATACGAATTGGTTATGCTTTAGGTAGTAAACAGATCATTAGTGTTTTACAAAAATTAAAAATTCCTTGGAATGTAAGTAATATAGCACAAAGTGCAGCAAGCGCAGCTATTTGTTACCATCATTTTCTTGAAAAATCAAATAGACTAATCATGAAAGAAAACAATTTTCTAACAAAATCATTTTCTAAACTTGACAAGTTTTCCTGTTTTCCATCATCAACCAATTTCTTATTGTTAAAAACTAAGATTAAATCAAAAACATTACAAAAGAAATTACTAAAAAATAATTTATTGATTAGAGATTGTAGTACTTTTCGTGGACTTGATGAGAATTATGTTAGAGTTGCAATAAAAACACGTAAAGAAAATCAAAAATTGATTAATCTATTGGAGGAGATGTAACATTTCAAAATCACTAATGGTACAAGGAACTTCCTCTGGTTCTGGAAAAACAATCTTAGTTACTGCACTATGTAGAATATTCTCAAACATGGGCTATTCGGTATCACCATTCAAGGCACAAAACATGTCAAATTACGCCTATTCTACGAAGGATTTTGAAATGTCTCGAGCACAAGCGATTCAAGCTATTGCTGCACGAACAGAAATCTTACCACAGCAAAATCCAATTTTACTAAAACCATTGGGAAATTATCGAAGCTCAGTTTTTACAAATGGAAAATTTCTTAAGAAAATGCATGCTTCTGATTATTATACAAAATTTGTAAACAAAACTGGTTTACAACTCGCTTTAAATTCATACAAACAATTAGAAAAAAACCATGATCTGATAATTATTGAAGGCGCAGGTTCTCCTGCTGAAATCAATCTAGTACAATATGATATTGCAAATATGAAAATTGCCGAGAAGACAAATTCAAATGTAATTTTAATAACTGATATTGAACGTGGAGGTTCTTTTGCAAGTTTAGTTGGTACTATGGCACTGATTGAGAAAAAGTATCAAAAACTAGTCAAAGGTTTTGTTTTTAACAAATTTAGAGGGGATATTGAAATTCTCAAACCCGGTTTTCGTAAGCTAAAACAGAAGACACAGAAACCAGTTTTTGGCACCATTCCACTAACCAAATTTTCCATTCCTGATGAAGATTCCATAGGTAATTCTCCAAAAAAACTTGTATGGAATAAAACTAATCTAAGAAAATTAGATTCAGAAATTGATAAGATCAGTAATGTTGTACGCTCAAGTCTTAATATTAGTGGAATCAAAAGGATCTTAAAATGATATTTGAATCTATTTTGATAATTGGGTTTGCGATAATTTTAGATCTTGTTGTTGGGGATCCAAGGAATAAGTATCATCCAACGGCATGGATTGGAAATTTTATTGGTAGTCTAGTACCATTATTCAAAAACGAAAATGCACACTTGGAGAAATTTGGAGGTATACTGATTGTAATAATTTCAACTGTTGTTATTGGTGGATTATTGATAGTACTTAATTTGAAACTTGATTCAATAATTGGAAATGAACTTCTTACCATCATAGTCACCATTGTAGTTGGTGCTATCTTGTTAAAGACGACAATAGCAATTAGGGGTATGGAAAAGCATGCATTAGCAGTTGTTGAGGCACTAGAGAATGATGACATTGATGAGGCTAGAACAAATTTAGCCATGATTACTAAGCGCAAAACAAAAGATTTGGACAAAAATCATGTTTTATCTGGAGTTTTAGAAAGTATTAGTGAAAATACAGTTGATGGTGTTACAGGACCACTGTTTTATTTCGCATTATTTGGTCTTCCAGGTGCTTTTGTTTACCGTGTAATCAATACGATTGATTCAATGATTGGCTACAAAACTGCAATGTTTAGAAATCTTGGTTGGTTTGGAGCAAACTGTGATAATGTTCTAAATTATCTGCCATCACGAATAACTGGATTAGTTATGGTATTAGCATCAATGCTTTTAGGAAATGATTGGAAACAATCATACGAAATTCTAAAGAAAGATAGCTGTAAAACTTCTAGTCCAAATGCTGGATATCCAATGGCGGCATTAGCAGGTGCGTTAGATACAAAATTTCAAAAGATTGATCATTATACTATTGGTATTGGCTCAATTTATCTTTCAATTAAACATGTACGTTCAGCTATAACCTTAATGAAAGTGACTACAATTCTATTCTTTGGATTAGTTACCATTCCGATAATTACAATTTTATCATATCTGGGGTTGACAATTCTTGCTTAAACAAATTAGTTCAGTATTTTCATTTCTAACTATAATTCCTACAAGTAATGCTAATCTTGAAACCATTGCAAAGTACATGTATCTTTTTCCAATTGTCGGTATTGCAATTGGACTCTTAATAGGCTCAGTAGGTTTTGGCTTATCATTATTTCTTGATCCACTAATAGTTTCATTACTTGTTGTTGCATCCATAGCAGTTGTTACAGGTATACATCACACAGATGGCTTGGCAGATTTTGCAGATGGTTTGATGACCAAGGGTTCAAAGGAAAAAAAACTCAAGGCAATGAAGGATGTTGCAACTGGTTCAGCTGGAATAGTTTCTGTTGTGCTGTATATTGTTGGTGCAATAATTGCGTTGTCGCTTTCAAGCGGATTTGAACTTTTTAAAATAATTCTTCTCAGTGAAATTCTAGCCAAATTCTCAATGGTATTGATGGCTAGTCTTGGAAATTCGGCTACTGTAGGCTCAAATTCACCATTTGTACATATGATGAAGGACAAAAGAAAACTGGCAATTGCTGCGGTAATTACTTTAATTCCATTTGCAATTATCGGCGAACCATCAGGATTTTTGGTATTGGCTAGTGGAATTGCAATAACAATGTTCTTGGTTGGTATTTCAACTAGACACTTTGGTGGTATTACCGGTGATGTACTAGGCGCAACCAATGAAATTGTAAGGCTTGCATCTTTGCTAATCTTTGTCTCACTATGATTGGTTTAATCATGGCTGGTGGTAGGGGCACCAGAATGGACTCAAATGAAGAAAAATTACTTTTGAAGTATAAAAAACCTGTAATTTTACATGTCGTTGATGCATTGCAAGATGCGAATTGCTTTTCAAAAATTATTGCTCTTACAAGCCACAACTCTCCTAACACTGAAAAAATTCTAAAAGAAACTGGCATTGATATTATTTCATCCAGGGGAGAGAGTTTTGTTAGTGATTTAAATGAGATACTACAACAATTAGACGAAATGGTCTTTGTAACATCTGGTGATTTACCATTATTAGATAGTCAGATTGTTAAAACGATTATAGATCATCATGAACCAGAACAAACCTGGACTAGCATTGTAACTACACTTTCTTTTCAAAAAACTCTCGGCATAAAATCAGATTGCATTGTTGAGAATCATGATTATGTTCAAACAGGTATATCCATTGTAGATGCAAAAAAAATTACCAATTTAGATCCAGTTGAGGAAAAATTTCTTGTTATCGATGATAAGAGAATTAGCTTAAATCTAAACACAAAAGATGATTACGATTTACTTGGAAGTCTCTGATAAAGTTCCATGTAATCTTGATTTTGAACCTACAGTATTTGCAAGAACATTTCCACAAGAATTACAAATTACTTCAGTAGTGTTATGTGAGAACACAATTTGTTCCTCATTACATTCTCCACATTTAATATTCTGAAAACTACTTCTTGGTGTTGGAATAAGTATATGATCCTTTTTCATACTGCCACCAACTCAAACTTTCGTATTCTAATTCCTTTATTCATCATTTTCTTTTTACACACAGTACAAGTCTCAATTAATACAACTTTTTTCGTTGTCTTTGCTGGTTTTGCTAATTTTGGAAATTTTTGTCCACCGTATCCCTTTTTTCGTAAAGCATGTCTTCGTTCACCAGCGGCAGAGCCACGTCGTTTTCCAGCTTTGTATATAGAAACTTTCATAGTCTGATGACTCTTACATTTTGGGCAATATGCTCTTTTTTCCTTTGGAAGATTCACATTTTGATCCTTTTTGACGGTAATTTAAACATCGCTTCAATCTTAATAATATCTAATTATATATTGACTTGTGAAATCTAATTTCTCCACAATAATATCAAAAATTAATTCTGTTGCAATGGGAGATGATCATGCTGAACTAATTCTAACAAACTGCTCACTAGTTAATGTATACACCAGGGAAATTCAAGAAAAAATTCAGATTGCCATATCAAACAATCGAATTGCATTTGTAGGTCCTGATGCATCACACACCAAAGGTTCCAAAACAAAAATTTTGGATGTTAAAAACAAATTTGTTTCTCCTAGTTTTGTAGATCCACACATACACATCGATCATTTCATAACACCGTTAGAATTTGTAAAAAAATCTCTCTTGTGTGGTGTTACATCTTTGTTTCCAGATTCAATTGACATAGTTAGTGTATGTGGCTATAAGGGTTTCAAAGAATTTGTGAATCTTTCAAAAAATCTACCAATGAGATTCTTTCATACAGTTCCAGGAGGATTACCTGTTGATAGGAAATTTAGTCATGGAAGAACCCTTTCACTCAAACAGGAAAAAGCAGCAATAAACACACCTTCAGTTATTGGGTTAGGCGAAGTCTTTTCTTGGACCAAAGTAACAGAAAGAGATTCTAGAACAATTAGATCTCTCAAGCAAATGCATGAACAAAATTGCATCATTAATGGTCATACAGCAGGCGCAAGTGGGAAAAAACTTAATGCGTATGTCTCATCAGGTATACTTTCTTGTCATGAGCCGATTAATTTTGAGCAAGTTATTGAACGGCTTAGATTAGGAATGTGGATAATGATTCGTGAAGGTTCTATTAGACGAGATTTAAAAGAGATCATTCCATTAGTACTTTCTCATGGAACATATACCAATCGACTAATGTTTTGCTCAGATGGTGTTGATCCAATTGATATATCATCATTTGGTCACATTGATCATTGTGTCCGTAGCGGAATCAAGTTAGGGTTAGATCCTATTGATGCAATTTCAATGGCTTCCAAAAATTGTTTTGATTATTATAATCTTGGACAGCAATTTGGAGGCATTGCACCAGGAAAATTTGCAGACATACTAATCTTAGACGATATTAAAAAAATTAAAATTAATTCTGTTCTCTTAGGAGGAGAAACAGTTGTATCAAATGGTAGAATTACGCAAAAAATAAAAAAACCTAAAGTTCCAAAATGGATTACTTCAACAGTTAAACTTTCAAAATTTTTGGAAAATGATTTTTACATCAAGTCATCAAAGGCACATGAAAATGTCAACGTTATCAACATGAAAACAGAAATTGTTACCGAAAAAATCCAAGAAGATCTTAAAACAAATAATGGTAATCTTAGTCCTTCTCTTGAAAAAGATATCTGGAAGGTAGCTGCATTTGATAGGACATACGGAACAAAGAAACACACTGTTGGTTTTTTAAAGAATTTTGGAGCAGAAATTGGTGCATTTGCATCATCATGGAGTTTTCATGAGAATGATCTAATTGTAATTGGTTCTAATGAAAAAGATATGGCTACTGCCTGTAACAAACTATCAAAAACTCAAGGAGGAATGGTAGTAGTTAAAAATGGGAAAACACTTGCACTAATGCCATTTCAGATAGCAGGAATCATTTCACCAAACCCAATTGAGACAGTTTCGAAACAATTCTCCAAAATTAATTCATCCATAATTGATTCTGGCTGTAAATTCAAAAAACCACATCTAATTCCAGTATTTCTCCCATTTTTGGCGCTTCCAGATATACGAATACTTTACAGCGGAATAGTCGATGTGAAAAAAAGAGAGTATATAGATCCCATCAACACGTAAGGTATTAAAATAGGACTTGAAGATTCTTTCCTATGGCATCAATTCAACAAACACCAAATGGTCCTGTTTTAGTCTTAAAGGAAAGTGCACTACAAGAAAAAGGAAGAGATGCCCAAAAAAACAATATAGCTGCAGCAAAATTGGTTGCAGACTTGGTAAAATCAAGCTTAGGACCTAGAGGTCTTGATAAAATGCTAGTTGACTCTCTAGGTGATGTAACAATTACAAACGATGGTGCAACAATTCTCAAAGAGATTGATGCTCAACATCCAGCTGCTAAAATGATTGTAGAAATATCAAAAACAGTTGATACCGAAGTTGGAGATGGAACAACATCCTCTGTAATCTTTGGAGGAACTCTTTTGGCAAAAGCAGAAGAATTACTCAGTAAGGATGTTCATTCATCAGTAATAATTGAGGGTTATCAAGCAGCATCAGAGAAAGCCTTAGAAATTCTTAGTGAAATTTCTAAGAAAGTGGTTGCAAATGATAAAGAGACACTAATTAACGTAGCAAAAACAAGTATGGAATCAAAATTAATTTCAGAAGATAGTGATGTATTATCAAAAATTGTTGTTGATGCAATTCTCAAAATCACTGATACAAAAGATGGTAAGTCTACAGTAGACCTTGATAATATCAAAATAGAGAAAAAAGCAGGCGGATCAATTCAGAATACTGCTTTAATCAAAGGAATTGTTCTGGATAAGGAAATTGTACATAGTGGTATGCCAACAAAAATACAAAGTGCAAAAATTGCACTTATCAATACTGCACTAGAGATAGAAAAAACTGAGATGAGTGCAGAAATTAGAATTAGTGATCCTACACAAATGCAAATGTTTCTTGAAGAGGAAAATAGGATGCTCAAATCTATGGTTGAAAAATTATACTCAATTGGAGCAAATGTCATAATTTGTCAAAAAGGAATTGATGATATGGCTCAACACTTCTTGGCAAAAAATGGAATATTAGCGGTTAGACGTGTTAAGGAAAGTGATATGACAAAACTCGCAAAAGCTACTGGTGGACGCATTTCTACTAGCATTGATGATATTTCAGAAAAAGATTTAGGTTCAGCAGAACTTGTACACCAAAAGAAAGTCGAGACAGATAAATGGGTTTTCATAGAGGGATGTAGAAATCCACAATCTGTTACCATGTTAATTCGTGGTGGTACACAAAGAGTTGTCGACGAGGTAGATCGTTCAATTCATGATTCACTGATGGTTGTAAAAGATGTAATTGAAACACCAGCAGTTGTAGCTGGTGGTGGTGCCCCTGAAGCATTGTTAGCCGCATTTTTGAAAGATTGGTCAAATGGATTTGATGGAAGACAACAACTTGCAATTAAAAAATATGCTGAAGCATTAGAAGTAATTCCATTAACTATAGCAGAAAATGCAGGAATGGATCCAATTGATACAATGGTAACACTTCGTGCTAAACAGAGCGAAGGCAAGAAATGGACAGGTATCAACGCAAAAGAAGGAAAAGTTTCTGACATGTTGTCACAAAATATAGTTGAGCCTGTTGTTGTAAAAGAACAGATTATCAAATCTGCAACAGAGGCAGCATCAATGATCCTTAGAATTGATGATGTCATTGCAATATCTGGCGGACCAGGTGGCGGCGGAATGCCTCCTATGGGATAAAATTTATTGTAAGTGATTCTCAGCAAAAAAAATTCTACAAAAGAAATCTTGATAATTGCATTGGTTGGCTTAAAAATGCAAATGGTGTAGAATGCTTATGGAACCATCTTAACATGAATTTAATATCAAATTTTTCAATATAATACACTCGTAGGAATGATAAATCATTCATTTTTTCTTTAAAAACTCAAAAAACACTACTTAATTCAACACTCATGGACAAAATTGGCATTGATTTAGGTGGTACAAAAACTGAAGGAATACTACTTGATGAAGAATTTCAGGTAATTGAGAGAAAACGTGTTTTCACAAATCAAAGTAATGGGTACGAATCAATTCTAGATACAATCAAAGATCTTGTTAATGAATTAAAACAAAAATCTAAAGGTAAAACCTCAATTGGTGTCTGCACACCAGGTGCATTATCAAAGAAATCAGGTCTAATAAAAAATAGTAATACTCAGTCATTGATAGGAAAAGATCTCAAAAATGATTTGGAAAAAATCCTTAATCAAGAAATATTAATTGAAAACGATGCAAATTGTTTTGCACTAGCTGAAGCAAAATTAGGTGTTGCAAAAAATCATAATGTTGTTTTTGGTGTAATTATGGGTACGGGGGTAGGAGGAGGATTAGTTTTTAATCAAAATATCTACAAGGGAAGAACAAACATTGCAGGTGAATGGGGTCATCATTGCATTAGACCTGATGGAAACAGTTGTTATTGTGGAAGAAAAGGTTGTGTGGAAACTTACATCAGTGGACCAGCATTAGAAAAAAAGTGGAGCATATTAACTGATCAAAGCATACCACTATCTGAAATTATAAAAAATTCTCAGAATCCATCTTTTCAAATTTGGAAAAATGAATTTCTAGAAAATTTTGGATTATCATTAGCAAATGTAATAGATATTTTAGATCCAGATGTAATTGTTTTAGGAGGAGGTCTATCCAACATTCCATTTCTATATGATGAAGGAAAGAATGCAGTTTATGACAAAGTTTTCAGTGACATTATTGACACGCCAATCATTAAAAACGAATTAGGTGACTCTGCTGGTGTTTTTGGTGCATGTCTTTTGTAGCTATTGAGGTTCTATTGTAGCAGGTGGTTTGCTTGAAATTACATATGAGACCCAAGTAACTTCTTCAATTTCGTTTGTAATTCTATTACTAATTTTTTCTAAAACACCATTTGGTAATCTTGTCCAATCTGCTGTCATAGCATCAATTGAGTCAACAACTCTCACAGTAACAATTCGTCCATATTTCCTCTCGTCACCAACCACACCAACTGCTTTATCATCACCAACTGCTGCATATGCTTGCCATACTTTATCATAGAGTCCAGATTCCCATAATTCCTCTTCAACAATTTTACTTGCTTTTCTTGAGATTGAAATTTTTGCAGGTGTAATTTCTCCAATCACCCTTACTGCTAAACCGGGACCAGGAAATGGATGCCTTTTTAGTAATTTATCAGGTACTCCAAGAATTTTCGCAATTTGACGAACTTCATCCTTATACAATTCCTTTAATGGTTCTAACACCTGCAAATTCAACCAATCAGGAAGACCACCAACATTATGATGAGACTTGATAACTGCAGCAGGACCTTTTGATACTCCACTCTCAATTATATCAGGATATAATGTACCCTGTGCAAGCCATTTGAATGGACCTTGTTTATCTGCAAAATCTGTAAATGCTTTGATAAATTCCTCACCAACAATTTTTCTTTTTTCTTCAGGATCTGCAATTCCTATTAATTTAGATAGAAATTTTTCTTGTGCATCGATTTTATGAAAATTTAAGGAAAAATTACTCTTGAACATTTCTTCAATTTCATTAGATTCATTGAATCGTAGTAACCCATTATCAACAAATACACATGTTAGTCTTTCACCTATTGCTCTGTGGATTAATAGTGCAGCAACAGTAGAATCTATTCCACCACTTACTCCGCACAAAACATTTCCATCAATCTTTGAAATATCATCAGTTATCTTCTCAACAAAGCCCTGCATTGTCCAATCCTGCTTTGCATGACAGACATTCAAGACAAAATTTTTGAGAATATTTGTTCCTTGTTCAGTATGAACTACCTCTGGATGAAATTGTATTCCAAATACAGTTTTGCTTATGTTAGTAATGGCTGCAGCATGAGCATTTTCAGTGTGTCCAATGATTTCGAAGTTTTCTGGTATTTCTTCAGCCTCATCACCATGACTCATCCAAGCTCTGATCGTATCTCCAATTCCATCAAAAAGTTTTGATTCTTCATTCATCATTAATACCGATGAACCATATTCTTTGTTAGCACGTTTTACTTTACCACCATATCTATCTACAATTAACTGATGTCCATAGCAAATTCCAAGTAAGGGTAATCCCGCATCAAAAATTTCTTTTTGAGGAATTGGTGCATCTGAATTATAAACACTAGAAGGTCCACCTGAAAAAATTATTCCTTTTGGATTTTTCTGTTTTATTTCTTCCATGCTAATATCAAATGGAACTAATTCAGCATAGACTGAAAATTCTCTTATACGTCGACAGATCAGGTGGCTGTATTGAGAACCAAAGTCTAAAACAATAATCTTATCCATATAATCACTTGGAAGAATTTTCTACCATTCGTGTTAATGACCAAGTTGCAGTATTGATAATTTCATCAACTCTCTCTTTTTGACGATAATTTTTTATTATAATCTCTCTAATTGCACTTCCATTCTTGTTAATTATGCAATCAATTACAGATTCTTGATCAATTTTTCCATCTTTAACAGCAGCATTATCGCTTTTTTTCATCTCACCAATTATTCTTTCAATAAAGAACGTCTTCAATGGTGGAATCTCAGGGGTAAGAATCATTCCATCTTCTAAAACTATCGAAACTTGATCTGGTGTTACAAACGCGTTTGCAATGACTTCTCCATCATTACTGTCAACAATTTGTTTTTTGACTTCTAGTGAATCTTCTTCATGTGTATCTAAAATGTCAGGTTCTTCTTGCTTTGTTATGTTTTTTACAAGTGCTGATGCCTTGGTAAAACTTGATCCTTTTAAAATTACATCTAACACTTCCAGATTTTTTTGTAAAAAGTCAATTTCATCTTGATACTTTGACATTTTTTCAATAATTGTCTCCTTCAGTTCTAACATCTTACGAATTTGTTCATCAGTATTCTGCATATACTTAAGAAAACTAATTCGGTATTAAAACGCATTCTAAGCATTAATGATATAGTCAAGGTCAATCAGATTGATCTTTTTGAACCCTTTGATGGGTTTTGACGTGGTATAAAGCTCCGAACTAGATTTTGTGGCAAGCCATTCTAATAATTTTTTTCCATATGCAAGTTTTTTCAATTTTAGACTTCGATCTTTTATAACATGTTTTGAATACTTACCAATCGTATTACCAAAGTCCATCCCAAGCAGAATAATTTTTTCAGCCTTAAAATTTTCAGCAAGAAACACACATCTATCTCCATCAGTAAAGCCACCAAAATTTTCAAGCCGACCAAATTTTTCTGTTTGTGTTGTTCCTGTTTTGTTTCTAAATTTTTTAACAATGTCTATCTGTTCTTTGTTATTTCCATGCGCATGTACAATGATTGGTATATTTGTCCTAGCAATTTTTTTTATACTTTTAATGTCACCATCAAGGTCTGTTACTAGAATATCTGGCCTAATCTTATGTTTGATTAATGCCTGAACTGCTCCATCGGCAACAATTTTTGTCACATTTTCATATTTTTTCATGACTGTAACTACACTATCTAACGATGGACCTGCACCTACCACAAAAACAGTTTTCCCAAAAATCTTCTTCTTAAAATTAGATGATGGGAATTTTTTTTCGATAATAGAATTTAATTTCTTAGCAGAAGCAATATCATCTGATTCTTTGTATCCAAACATACCTCTGATTTCACGATATCTAGTTTTCCAACCTCTTATTGTCATAAACTCAAATTAGATGACTTCATCATAAATCATATGGCAAAATTAGGGAAATTGACAGTGGGCATTAAAGATAAACCAACAATTATGGGAATTATTAATATCAGTCCTGAATCATTTTATAAAAATTCTATAAAGACAAGCAAGTCAAAAATTTCCCAAACTGTAATACAAATGGAAGATGATGGTGCTCAGATAATTGACATTGGAGGAATGTCAACAGCTCCTTATCTTAAAACAACTGTATCTGAAAAACAAGAGTCAGACAGAATTACAAAAGCTGTTAAAATAATCCAAAATATCTCAAATCTACCTATTTCTGTAGACACTTGTAGAGCGAAAGTTGCCCAAGATGCTTTAGAGAATGGCGTTGAGATAATCAATGATGTCTCTGGCTTAAAGTATGACAAAAATATGCCAAAAACTATAGAAAAATTTCAACCATCACTGATCTTATGTGCATATAGTAAGAAAATCGTTAACACAAGACATGTAACTGAAACAAAACGACTCTTACAGGAAAGTATCAAGACTGCAAAAAGTGTTAATATTTCAAAAAATAAAATTATAGTTGATCCTGCTATTGGTTTTTTTAGAAATTCTGGCACAGGATTCCCATTTACTAAGATAAAATCTAATTGGGCTGATAGAGATATTATTGTATTACAGAACTTGTCTTCAATCAAGAATGGCTTTCCCCTTTTGGTTTCAGTTTCAAATAAATCATTTATTGGAAAATTGACAGGCAAAGCAGATCCACGTGATCGATTATATGGTTCATTAGCAGCAGAACTGTTTTCTGTAATTAATGGTGCAGATATTTTACGAACGCACAATGTAAGCGCAACAAAAGACGTTCTCTCTATCTATAAAAAATTGGTAAGAAACAACAAGAAAGGCTTATAACAGAATTTTTCTCTCCGGTAGGAGGTACGTTTGAGCATAAGAGAAGGATTAACATTTGATGATGTTCTCCTCGTACCCAAATTTTCAGATATAACAAGTCGTTCACAAACAGATCTATCAACTAGATTATCTAGAAACATCAAACTAAACATTCCGTTAATCAGTGCTAACATGGATACTGTAACCGAATCCACAATGGCAGTAACTATGGCGCGACAAGGCGGAATTGGAATCATTCATCGCTTTTTAACAATTCAAGAGCAGGCAAACCAGGTTCTAAAAGTGAAACGTTCTGGAAGTGTGATGATTGAAAATCCATACCTTGTAAGCCAAGATGAAACAATTAGTATTGCACTTGATATAATGACTGAAAAAGAAGTTTCAGGTTTACTGGTTGTTGATTCTGCATCCAAGCTTGTTGGAATCCTCACTGAACGTGATGTGTTATTTGAATCTCTAGATTCTACAAAATTAGTTAAAGAATTAATGACAAAAGACGTCATAACCTCAAAACCTGGTACAAATGTGGATGAGGCAAAAGACATTCTAAAAAACAATAGAATTGAAAAACTACCATTAATTGATGACGACCAAAAAATTCATGGACTTTATACAACTCAAGACATACTAAATACTGAAAATTATCCAATTGCATCTCAAGACAGTAAAGGCAGGCCACTTGTAGGTGCTGCAGTTGGAGTGAAGGGTGACTTTTTGGAAAGGACAGAAGCACTTCTAGAAGCTGGTACTGATGCAATTGTAGTAGATATTGCACATGGACATAGCGAAAATGCAATCAGTACAGTGAAGAATATCAAAAAAGCGTTTCCTGATTGTGAATTGATTGCAGGAAATGTTGCTACCGCACAAGGTGTAGAGGATTTAGTTAAGGCGGGGGTTGATGCTGTGAAAGTTGGTGTTGGCTCTGGCTCGATTTGTATTACTAGAGTGATAACAGGTTCTGGTGTTCCTCAGTTAACAGCAGTGTTGGACTGTGCAGAAATTGGTAAGCAATATGACATTCCGATTATATCAGATGGTGGTACTAGAACCTCAGGCGATGCAACAAAAGCACTAGCAGCAGGTGCATCATCTGTGATGCTAGGAAGTATGTTAGGCGGAACTGATGAGAGTCCAGGCTCTACGATTAGCAAGAATGGAAAACGATTCAAAATTTATCGTGGAATGGCATCATTAGCAGCTGCTAGAGGACGAAAAACCAAAGAGACCGGTCAAATAGATTTAGGAGATGATCTAAATGACTTTGTTGCAGAAGGTGTTGAGGCGTTTGTTCCATACAAAGGAACTGTTACAGACATTTTAGTTCAAATTACAGGTGGAATTCGTTCTGGCCTAAGTTATTGTGGTGCGCATAACATTTTACAAATGCAAAAAAACTCGGAATTCATAAAAATGTCACGTGCAGGTTTTGCTGAAAGCCAATCACATGATGTAGATTTAATGTAGTTAGTTTTTTATTCTCATACCATGAACTTTTGATGTGTTTAGTAAATTCACCATCATCGGTCTAATCATAGGATGCATAGTTTCTCTTCTTGGAGCAGCTTCTATGATTGATTCATTTGCAAATCCAAATGAAATTCAAGATACAAATGAAACTTTTGGAATTGGCGATACAGATAAAATACGATTTAACGCACCTGAAAACTCTTTTCAAACAATAACAGTTACTGGTGATGCGTTTGATCTAAAAATTATTACCCCAGATGAAAGCAATAATGTTGATAAAAGCATCAAAGGCAAAGCAACATTATCATGGACAAATCTAACTCCAGGAGAAAATATTATTCAAATACAGAACACAGGACAATCTGAATTTAATGTATCTGGAACATTTGAACTACAACGTGATCCCTTGTTCTTCACATATTCTATTTTGGTTATAGTTGCAGGAATAGTAATTATTGGATTTAGTGCAGGTTTTAGTGTTAGAAAGCCAAAGGGATTCTAGCTTAATTCTGCAAGTGGGTATGAACCTATAATTTTAAGGAATTTTGTATTTTTCTTCAATCCGTCCAACATAGAACTAATTTTTTTATCTGATATATGACCAACAAAATCTAAATAGAAATTATATTCCCATGTTGTTCCTTTCTTTGGTCTTGATTCAATTTTTGTTAGATTTATGTTATTATTAGAAAATTCTTTAATGATTCCATACAGTGAACTCGGTTCATGATTAATTGAAAATATGATTGATGTCTTGTCATTTGATGTTGGCTCTGTTTGTTGTTTAGAGAAAATTAAAAATCTAGTAACATTATTTGGTTCATTTTCAATTTCTTCTTGTATGATAGGCATGTTGTAAATCTCAGCTGCATTTTTGCTTGCTATTGCTGCAACATTTTTCTTGCCTAATTCTTTGATAATTTTAACGCTACCAGCAGTGTCATATGTCGGAACTGTCATTAGAGATTTTTTTTGGATAAAATCACTACATTGCCCCAACGCTTGAGGATGAGAGTATACAGTATCAATTTCATCAATTTTTCCATTAGAGATCAGGCAGTGATGAATTTCTAGGTATATTTCACCAATAGCATGAAGATTTGATGAAAGAATCGCATCAAAACTTTGACCGACACTACCTTCAATAGAATTTTCTACAGGAAGAGTTGCATAATCTGAATTTCCAGATTCTGTTTCTTCTAATACATCGTGAAAAGTTCTGCAAGGCACAGTTTCTATATCAAATTGAAAAAATCTTTGAGCTGATGTTTCACTATATGCTCCATGTTCACCCTGAAAGGAAATTCGCTTCATACCAGAACTCTTATTTTAAGAAAGTGTTCTTTCCAAAATCAGAGGATAGTTTTCTATCATCAATCCAACCGCATTCTTTACACTTTACAGCATCACGAATCTGAACGACTTGTCCAAAACACTTTCTACATTTTGTAAATAAAACGCCGAGATCTGGGCCGTCAATTTTTGCATGTATAGTTCCATTGATGTGATTAATTATTTTTAATTTGACAATATCTTTTACCAATGCAACATTTTTCTTCCTAAGATGCCTAGTAACACAAATACATTCAACGCTTGCATTTACTTTGATATTATTGATATATTGTATAGAAACTGCAATCATGGAACCAAGAGTTGCTTCAACAGAACCTATTATCATATCATCAACTTTTGGGACAGAAATTAATCTATTATCATGAACCGATGCTAACCTATCTTCCTTATTGAATTCTATATTTCCAATTGTAGATGATCTGATAGATTCCCCATCATCATATGTATTGTTACCTGGAAGATATTCTTCCGAAAAGGCAATCTTTTCTCCAGGTAATCTAAATTCTTCAGCCATATTTTCTGCTCATATTCATAACTATTAATTGTTGTTCAGATGACTTGTGGTAAATTTTGTAATTCTAATTTTTATAACCAGTGTGAAATTTCCAGATAATTTCCAATCTCTTCATTATTAAGATGTTTGAGTAATGCGTTTGCTTGTGGTGTAGATAATACAGGTTTATCAAACTGATTATCAGTAGAAATTCTTGGGCATGCAACTTGAATAAAAGCATCAATGCCAGTGAAATTTCTTAATCTATCATTGGTGATGTCTGTAAGTGCAAGAAGCTGAACAGTTTTACCTACATTTTCTAATTCTTTTTTAATTTTTAATGCTGTAAGTTTTGCAAATTGACCTTCTTTCAAACCAATAATTATTCCAAATACTTGTGCATCAGCAGCTTTGAAAATTGTTAGCGTTGCTTTTTTCTCCAGCTTCAGAGCAAATTCAGTAACATCTCTAATTTCATTAAAATATGGATCTAAGACAAATGTTGGTTTCCTTGTTGAAAGGGCAATGCCTGCTGCATGAAAGTTACTTTGCCCAAGAAATAAATTTCCATCAACATCATCTTTTGTTTCCATAGCTGGATAAAATTCACAGCCAAAAACCTGTCCATCATTCAACTGCCCTTTCCCTTTTCCTATCTTAACAGAAATATTATTTTCTTCAAGAAATTTTTTTACATGATCAACTTCATGCAGATGTTGACTGTCAGTTATCAATGAAATTATTTTACCATTAAATTTTTCAATACATTTTGGTAAAACTTGATCAAATGAAACATTATCAAATGCATCAATCATCACTACATTATCTTCAAACGTATCAAGTTTGTTTGTATGGCCAACATTGAACAAGATTTCAGCACCTAACACCTTTGCACCATTTGAATTCAAGTCACATGTTCCCCAGGTTGTATCACCCAGAACAAATGCAGGAATATCAAATTTTTCCATTATATGTTGTGCAGTTTCCTGAATTTTTGTTAAAATCCCATCAGGTCCATTTATTGCAACTGAAATTGGTTTTTTCTCTGAAATTACCTCAAATATCTTCTGCTCATCAATTATTATCATTAGTTCACAACTCTACATTTTGAATTTAAACTAAACTCAAAAACAGCATAATCACTAAAATTGAAATTTATTCTGTATAATACATGGAATCTAAAACAATCCATATTGGTTTTGATGATACAGATTCTCCCAAAGGAATGTGTACTACATATCTTGCCTATAGGCTGATCAACTTACTAAAAAAAGAGAATGTAGATTTCTTAGACTTTCCAAATTTAATTAGATTTAATCCAAACATTCCATGGAAAACACGTGGAAATGGGGCTGTGGCAATTAAAATTTCTACAAAAAAACCAGAGAAAATAAAAAAAATGGTCAGACAACTAGTTAACAGATATGCCGATACAAAAAATGGTGCAAACCCAGGAGTTGTATTTTTCGAGCAAGAAAAAATTCCAAAACACTTCGGTCAATTTAGTACCAAGGCTCTTTGGAAGTTAATTAAAAGAAATGATGCAAAAATTTTTATCAAAAAAAATAACATTGAATCATTTTATCTTGGTAATGGTCAAGGTTTGGTTGGTGCAATTGGTGCAATAAGTTATCAATTTTCTGATAACACATTTGAATTATTGAGTTATAGGAACAAATCTCAGTTTGGTCTTAAACGCAATATTGATAAAAAACTTGTAAAAGAAATGCAACAGAAAACATTTCCATATACGTTTAATAGCTATGATCATGAGAAAGAGAAAATTTTGATTAGTCCTAATGGACCAGATCCTGTTTTTTTTGGAGTGAGAGGAGAAAATCCTTCAATATTGATTTCTGCTGCAGAATCGATCAAACCACAAGAAAAATTGGATGGTTATCTAATTTTCAAATCTAATCAAGGAACTGGTGATCATCTTAAAAATAAAATTGATGTACATAACTTTGAACCTTATACATCAGGTACTATTCAAGGAACTGTTGAATCACCTCCAATTGTTTTGCGTGGTGGACACTTATTTTTTTCAATCAATTCAAAAAATAAAAATATTAACTGCTGTATTTACAAACCTACTAAAATTACACACGTTGCAAAAAATCTGATAAAAGGAGATAAAATCTTAATTGGTGGAGGAGTAAGAAAGGCTTCAAAGAATTTTGATCGAGTTTTCAATATTGAATTTCTTAAGCCATTACATCTAGAGAAGAATGTAACGTATAGGAATCCACTTTGTAAATCATGTAATAAGCGGATGAAATCTAAGGGGGTCAATCAAGGGTTTCAATGTAGGAAATGTGGAAAAAAATCAAAAAATAAAACAGTCATCATTATCCCACGAACCATTTCAAAAAAAATGTATGTCCCATCAGTTTCTGCACACAGACATCTTACTAAGCCAATTCAGAGATTTAACAAAACCAACCAAAAAAACCATTTCAACAAGAAAATTCAATGGCATTCCAAATTTTAGGAATATAGTATAGCGGGGAGTAGATTTGAACTACTGATTTTCGGGTTATGAGCCCGACGGGATGACCTGACTTCCCCACCCCGCTGAACAAAAATCTCTAATGAGGTATATACGCGTTTCAGATTCGGAAATGAATAAAAGTATTCTCAAGGGTTTGTGATTGTGGATAAAAGAATTAGAATTGGTGGAATAATCGCCGCTTTAATTTTTTCAGCTGTAATTTTAACATCGCCCTCAGAACCACCACCAATACCAGAGCCTGTTACAGCTGAACAACCAAACCAATTTGTTGAAATTCTTGCTACTAACCTTGAAAAACCTTGGGCAATTGATTTTTCAGATGAAAGAATTTTCATCAGTGAACGATCAGGAAAAATACGGATCATAGAATCTGATCAACTATTAGACGAACCGCTGATTTCACTCAGAGTAGCTGATGTATTTGGTGGTGGATTGTTAGGAATTGTAACACATCCAAATTTTTCTGACAATCATTTACTTTATGCATATTATACATATGAGGATGATGAAAAACTTTGGAATAAAATTATCCAAATAAAAGAAATGAATAATCAAATAGTTGATGTCGTAACAATACTAGATAAAATTCCTGGTTCATCATTTAGTAATGGTGGTGTAATGAAATTTGGTCCAGATGGTAAGCTATATGTTGGAACAGGTTCAGTTTCTGATTTTTCACATGAACCACAAAATTTGAATTCTCTCGCTGGAAAAATTTTGAGATTAAATGATGATGGTTCTATTCCTACAGATAATCCCATCAAGGATTCTTCTGTATACACGTATGGACATAGAAATCTTACAGGACTTGCTTGGGATTCATTTGGTAAAATGTATGCAACTGAAGCTGGACCAAGTAAAAATGATGAAATAAATTTGATCAGAGCCGGAATCAATTACGGTTGGCCAGATGTACAATGCTTCTCTGACAACGAAAATTTTGAAAATCCACTAAAATGTTTTGATCCAGGCATTGAACCAGGCGGAATCATTTTTTATTCAGGAGATAAATTAGAATTAGAAAATCAGATGGTTTTAGCATCACAGAAATCTACAATTCTCTTTAAGGTACAAATTGATGAAAATGATATCGATTTGGATACTATTATGAGTGGAATAGGTAGAATTCGTGATGTTGCACAGAGTGACGATGGTTATATCTACATAATCACATCTAACACAGATGGAAAGGGATTTCCAGATGATAACGATGATAAATTACTAAGGATTTTAAAATAACATGACTGAATCATCAATTCCACGATTCTTTGAAAAAGATATCAGAGAAAAACTCAACATAATTGCAGATTTTTCAAATCTTTCTGAGGAGGAAGTGAAAATTCTTGAGGATGCTACTGGCGGTTTAGATTTTGAAGCTGCAAACAAAATGATTGAAAATGCAATTGGAACATTTGCTTTACCACTTGGAATTGCAACAAATTTTCGAATTAACGAAAAAGACTACCTAATACCTATGGTGATCGAGGAACCATCAGTAGTTGCAGCTGCATCGAAGGCTGCAAAAATTGCAAGAAAACATGGTGGTTTCAAAGCTGAAACAGAGGGAAACTATAGCATTGGTCAGATCCAAGTTTTAGACGTTGATATACAAGATGGAATGGCAAAAATCATTTCTGGTTCTCAGGAAATAATTGATCTAGCTAATTCAAAGAGTAACACACTTTCAAAACTTGGAAAAGGTGTCAAGGAAGTTACGTGTAAAGAAATCAAAACAAACTCTGGTTCAATGTTAATTGTTGAATTAATAATTGATGTTGCTGATGCAATGGGGGCAAACGTTACAAATACAATGTGTGAAGCAGTTGCACCTCTTATTGAAAAATTAAGTGGTGGACGAACTCTTTTACGAATTCTATCTAATTACTCAACCAAAAGAATGGTAACAGCAACAGGAACATTTGACAAGGATGAAATTGGTGGAGAAAAAGTAGTAGATGATATAATATCAGCATTTGAATTTGCTGATAATGATGTTTATCGTGCTGTTACACATAACAAAGGTGTGATGAATGGTACAATTTCAGTTGCCAATGCAACAGGTCAGGACAGCAGAGCAATTGAAGCAGCAGCTCATGCATTTGCTTCAAGAACTGGTAGATACAGATCATTAACAGAATGGAAAAAAGATGGTGATGGAAATCTATCTGGAAAATTTGAGTTACCACTATCTGTTGGAATTGTAGGAGGTGTGACTAACAACCATCAAATCGCTAAAATTTGTACAAAAATGTTGAATGTTTCTTCAGCAACTGAGCTTGCAGGCGTGATGGCTGTAACTGGTCTTGCACAAAACTTTGCAGCCATGCGTGCACTTGCTACTGAAGGTATACAAAAAGGCCACATGAAACTTCACGCACGAAAACAGGATTGACAATTATTAACAAATTCAGTTTATATAAGCTGGATGAACCATGATAAAAATTGCATCAGTAAAATTTGCTATTCCAAAAGGAAGTCTTGAAGAAGCTACATTCAAGCTACTTGAAAGTTCATGGACAAAAGTTAATCGTAAAAGCAGAACTTATCGGGTATACCTAGACGATTCTGAAATCAAAGTAAAGATGTTAAGACCACAGGAGATTCCTAATCTAGTTTCTGACGGTCTTTATGATGTTGGTATTACAGGTAAGGACTGGATCAATGAAACAAAATCAGATGTAGAACCACTAGTTGATTTGGAATACGGAAAGATCAAACTTGTCATAGCAATGCCAGACAATTACAGATACAAATCATTAGATGATATGATTCTGGATTATTCAAAAAAGAAGAAAGTACTTCGAATATCCTCAGAATACCTGACTAACGCTTCAAAATTCATCAAGAGCTGTAAGAGTTACAAGAAGCGATACGGCTCAAAGGACCCTATGATTGTTACACCATGGCTACGAGTTGGAACCAACAAAAATGTCCAGATTCACTTGTCATTCGGTGCAACAGAGGCAAAACCACCAGATGATGTAGATGCTATAATGGATGTTACCGAAACTGGAACCACTCTACAGCAAAACGGACTAAAGATTACCGACGTTGTGATGGAATCCAGTGCACACCTCATTGCTAACAAGAAATCATTGAAGGATAAGAAGAAACGAGAAAAGATATTCGATATTGTCACCTTAATGAAAGGCGCAGTAGAAGGAAGAAAATACTTGCACCTATACATGAACATCAGAAAGACAAATCTGAAAAAATTACTAAAAGACATACCATCACTGAAAAAACCAACAGTCAGCCCTCTTAGCGAGGAAGGTTGGTATGGCGTGAACACGGTAATTCTCAAATCAGATTTCCACAAATTGATTCCAAAATTGCGAAAGATTGCACAGGGATTAGTTGTTCATGAACCAAGACAAATTCTTGAGCTCGAGGAGATAAAGCGTGACGAAGAGAATTGATCAAGATATTACAGGTTCGTAACGTAGACAGCTTTGTAGAATCCAGACGTCAAAAAACCTCAGAAAAAGACATTCACACAGTTCTGGCAATACTTGAAGACGTAAGAAAAAATGGAGATTCCGCTGTAAAAAAATACGAACAAAAATTCAACGGAAGAAAGACCACATCACTACGTGTAAGCGAGAAAGAGATCAATAAAGAAAAAATTACTGAAGCGCAGTTTGACGCACTACGAACTTCCGCTTTAAGAGTATCAATTACTCAAAGACGACTCAAGAAAGGATTGATTGGTTCAGTTAGCAAGATTCAAGGCATTTCGTTTATACCGATTACAAGTGTAGGTTGTTACGTACCTGGAGGCCAAGCTAGGTATCCAAGTTCGGCCATAATGTCTGCCATCACTGCAGCTGAAGCTGGTGTCAAGAGAATTGTAATTACATCTCCACCAGGACCTGATGGAAAGATTGATCCAATGACAATTACTGTTGCTAAGAAATGTGGTGCAGAGATTTACAAAGTTGGTGGAGCACAAGCAATTGGTGCATTGGCATACGGAACAAAATCAATACCAAAAGTTGATAAAATTGTTGGACCTGGCGGAAAATTTGTTAGTATTGCAAAATTAATTGTCAGTGAACAAATTTCTATTGATATGATTGCAGGACCAACAGAGCTTGGAATTATAGCGGATTCAACATCAGATCCTGAATTAGTTGCATTAGATTTGATTTCACAAGCAGAGCACAGTGACGATACAATGTGTTTTGTCATTACAACATCAAAAGATGTGGCAAAACAAATTCAAAAATCACTTGAAAAATTAATTCCAGACATAGAAAGAAGAACAATCGTAAAACAAAGTATTTCAAAAAATGGATTCATTGCAATATGTAAAAGTCAAAAAGAAGTGATTGAACTGGCAAACAAGATTGCACCAGAACACATGGAATTGATGGTGAAAAATGCCAAAACACTATCAAAAAGTATCACTGGTCCAGGTCTAGTTCTGATTGGAGATAACACACCATCATCGGCAAGTGACTATCTACTAGGAACAAATCACATACTTCCAACTAGTGGATTTGGAAGGACCAGAGGTGGATTATCAGTATTGGATTTTCTAAAATTACAGACCGTAGTTGAGACTAAAAAATCAGATCTATCTGAAATTTCTGATAAGTTAAAAATACTGACAGATGCAGAAGGCTTACCAAATCACTACAAAGCAGTAGAGAGGAGACTAAATTGAATCGTACATTTGAAAAAAGATTGAATGATCTATCAAAGCTAAAGGGATATCAAAAACCAGAAAAGGTTTCAGATGCAATCAAGCTTGACTCAAACGAAAACTTTGCAATCAAAAAAGAATTCCAGGCAGAACTAATCCGTGAAGCACAAAAACGATGTGATGTTAGACAGTATCCATTAGGCGATGCCGAAAATCTCATCTCATCACTTGCAAAGTACCTCAAGGTTCCTGCTAACATGATTGGAGTTGGAAATGGTTCAGATCAAATTCTTGATTTAATGTTAGTTAACTTGTGTTCTAAAAAAATTAAAATCTTAACTTCTGATCCAACTTTTGGATTTTTTGAAGAGCGGTGCAAACTTTATTCAATCCCAACGATCAAAATTCCATTTTCTGAAAAAATGCAACTAAACATAGATGATTTCATAAAAAAATCAAAGGCTGCAGATATGATTTACTTGGATTCACCAAATAACCCAACAGGATTTCAATTCACAAGAAATGATTTGAAAAAATTAATCCAGTCCTTCAAAGGTCCAATCATTATTGATGAGGCTTATGTTGAGTTTGCAGATTCATCAGTAGTTAGTCTCGTCAAACAATTTGACAACCTTATTGTGGTACGCACACTCTCTAAGGCATTTGGACTTGCTGGCTTACGACTTGGATACTTTGCAGCAAACAAGAAAATTGTTGATGTGTTTTCAAAAATCATACAATATCCATATCCACTTAACACATTAGCAATACAATGTGGAATTTTGGCTCTAGAGAAACCCAATAAAATATCTTCAGTGTTTTCATTAATCAAAAATGAACGAATGAAAATCATCCAGAATTTAAGAAAAACAGGCGCCTTTGAGGTCTTTGATTCCAGTGCTAATTTTGTACTTTTTGATGCAAAAGGAGCAGATAGTAGAGTATACAATGCACTAATTGAACAGGGGATTTCTATTCGAAAACTTGGAAAACTAGGCAGACACAAAGGATGTCTTCGTGTAACAGTAGGAACTCCAGAAATGAACTCAAAATTCTTGTTGGCAATACGTGATCTTTTAGAATGAACATGAAAGATAATTCAAGCGGTATGCTAGTCTCAGATTCAATTGTTGACGAGTTAGAAAGTGTCGATGCAGTAATTTTCGATTGTGATGGTGTATTGGTGGATATTACAGAATCGTATGACACTGCAATAAACAAGACGGTCTCATACATCTTAGATGATATCTTACAAATTCAAGCTGAAAACATTGTAACACCGGAGATCCTTTATGGTTTCAAATCTAAGGGTGGATTTAATGACGAAGTTGCTGTTTGTTATGCAGTAATACTCACTTCATATGCAGCCAAAAAATCAGAGAAACAGTTTACCGAAATAGTAAAAGATGTAATTGATAATTCGGATGAAAGAGGAATCATTTCAGTAGATGAATACTTGACAAGTTTAGACATAGAAATTTCTGATATTAAGGAAAAACTGAATTACTCTAATCCACATGAAACAAGTTACATCTATACAATTTTTGATCAGATTTTCTATGGTACAGAACTGTATGAGGAAATTTACGATGTCCCTTCAAAGTTATTGGAAACTGGCCTCATAGAAAAAGACAAAGTGCTAATTGACTCTGAGATTATTTCGTCATTAAAAAATAAGTTTGATAAAAAATTGGCAGTTGTTACAGGTAGGGGAAAATTTGCATTTTCTCACACACTAAAAAAATTCTTGAATAAATTTGATTTAGATAATTCTGTATTTTTAGAAGATGAATCAAAAGACCTGGCTAAACCCAACGTTGAGCCACTTCTAAAATCAATCAGAGGATTAAATTCAAAACACTGTTTGTATATAGGCGACTCGATGGAAGATATGCTGATGGCTAACAAGGCTACAGATATGGGATTCAAGACTACTTTCTGTGGAATTTTTGGAACTAGTAAGAAACCAGAGATTAAACTCGAGATGTTCAAAGAGAACAATGTGCCTATAATACTAGAATCAATAACACAACTTCCGAAGGTATTAAATCTGGTCTAATCAAATTCAAACTCGGTGTTTTCATGAAATCAAGAAAAACTACTCTAAACAGAGAAACAAAAGAAACCAGTGTAAAAGTAAATCTAAACTTGGATGGTACTGGAAAAACTTCGATTAATACTGGAATTAGTTTTCTAGACCACTTAATCACATCATTTGGAAAGCACTCCATGATGGATCTTTCCGTTAAGGCCAAGTCCAAAGACGGTATAGAACATCATTTGATTGAAGACACTGCAATAACAATTGGTTCTGCAGTAGACAAAGCACTAGGAAGCAGATCAGGAATTACAAGATTTAGCTATGCATCTGTTCCTATGGATGAATCACTTGCAGAGGTATCAATCGACTTGGTAAAACGACCTTTCAACAAAATATCACTCTCTATGAAAAGAAACAAGATTGAAGGAATGTCTAAAGAAGACATAGACCATTTCTTTCAGTCTCTTTCACAGAATCTGAATTGTTGTATACACGTTACTGTAAAGTATGGAGAAAACGATCACCACAAAATTGAGGCTGCGATAAAATCAATGGCAGTGGGACTCAGAAATGCTTCTTCAAAAGACTCAAAACAAAAAGGAATTCCAAGCACTAAAGGCGCAATGTAATGGTTAGTGTCGCAATATTTGATTATGGAGCAGGAAACATCTTTAGTCTAAAGACTTCACTTGAAAAAAACGGTGCAACAGTAGATGTCATATCAAGTTTTGACCAAACTAAAGATTATGCTGGAGTGCTATTACCCGGAGTTGGAAACTTTGATCCTGCAATACGTAGTATACGTGACTATACTGCAATGCAATTCAAGGATTTTGTGCAGGATAAGATACCAGTACTAGGAATTTGTCTTGGAATGGAGATGTTTTTTGCAAAAAGCGAAGAGGGTAAAGAAAAAGGTCTTGACGTTCTAGGCGGTGAAGTTGTGTTACTACCAAACAATATGAAAATTCCTCACATGGGTTGGAATAGTTTAGAGATTAAAAGAGAAAGTAAGATTCTTGATGGAGTAGACAACGGTTCTTGGGTTTATTTTGTTCACTCATACAGAGCAAAACCATTAGATGAACAAATTGTTGTAGCAAATGCAGATTATGGAATTAGTGTACCTGCAGTTGTTGAGAATGGAATTTACTTTGGAACACAATTTCATCCAGAAAAATCTGGGAAAGTTGGCTCATTAATGATAAGAAATTTTCTTAGAGTGTGTAAAAAATGAAGATAATACCAGCAATTGATTTAATGAATGGAGAGGTAGTTCGTCTTTTCAAAGGTGATCCAAAACAAAAAACTGTTTACAGTGATAACCCAGTTGAGATAGCAAAAAAATGGGAGGATGCAGGTGCAGATATGCTACATCTTGTAGATCTTGATGCAACACTCGAATTAGGCGAAAATTATGAAATGGTCAAAAAAATCTGTGATAATATCTCAATTCCAGTTCAGGTAGCAGGTGGACTAAGAGATATCAAAAAAATTTCTGCTGTACTCAGTTTTGCACAGAGAGCAGTTATTGGAACTATAGCAATGGAACTAAAAGAAAGTGCGCAAGAGCAAATTTTATCAAATTTAGTATCACAATTTGGCAGAGACAGATTGGTTGTTTCAATAGATCACCTAGATGGTGAAATTGTTACTCATGGCTGGCAAAGAAATACTGGAACAAAGTTGCTAGAAACCACTAATGAATTTGTACGACATGGTTTTTCCGAATTTCTAACCACGAATGTTTCAAAAGATGGAACACTATATGGTCCTGATATATCATCACTCGAGAATGTCTGCAAGATAGGTGGCACCAATGTCATTGCTAGTGGGGGAATATCAAAACTTGATGATATCGAACATGTCAAAAAGTGTAATCCGTATGGAGTAATTTTGGGTAAAGCACTTTATGAAGGGCTAATCTCAATTGAGGAGGCAAAAAGAATTTGACATTAACTAAACGTGTAATTCCATGTCTTGATGTTGCTGATGGCAGAGTTGTCAAAGGACTACATTTTGAGTCAATCAAAGATGCTGGTGATCCTGTATTGTTGGCAGAAAAATATAGTAATGAAGGAGCTGATGAGTTGATCTTTCTTGACATTACAGCCTCATCCGAACAACGTGAAACAATAAAATCACTTGTCAAAAAAATTGCTGAGGTAATTGATATTCCATTTACAGTTGGTGGTGGTGTGAAATCACTTCAACATGCACGAGATATTTTGCTTAATGGTGCAGATAAGGTTGCAATTAATACTGGGGCTGTAAAAAATCCTGATGTTCTTACAGAACTAATGGATCTTTTTGGACGTCAGTGTGTTGTTGTTGCAATTGACGCAAAACGAAATTACAATATTGAGAAAGGAAAAAATATTTTTTCTAAAGACGGAAAAAAATTTTGGTTTGAAGTATTCATTTATGGTGGAAAAAAAGGTACTGACTTGGATGCTGTGGAATGGGCAAAACAAGTTGAGAGATACGGTGCAGGTGAAATCCTTCTAACCAGCATTGATAGAGATGGCACAAAGGATGGATATGATACATTGCTTACACAAGAGATTGTTAACTGTGTTAGTATTCCAGTAATTGCATCAGGTGGATGTGGAAAACCAGAACACATGATAGACATATTCAAGAATACTGGAGTAAGTGCTGCATTAGCTGCATCAATATTTCATTATGAAACTCATTCTGTAAATCGTGTGAAACAAATTATTAAAGAAAACGGAATCGAGGTTAGATATTAAATACATTTTTCATTTTTTACAAAAAATAAAAAATTTTGTGAATGAGAAATTAAGTATTACTTAACTTCATATTAGTATGTTTTAAGAACTAATTTAGAGCGAATATGAATATGACCAAAACGCATCTCCAGTGCAGGGAATGTAAAAAAGAATATGAACCCACTTTCAAGTACGTTTGTGATGAATGTTTTGGACCTCTAGATGTAAAGTATAACTTTCCAGAAATCACAAAAGATCTATTCAAAGATAGAGAAAATACATACTGGCGTTATTTTGAGTTGTTACCAATAGAAGACAAAAATAATATTGTAAGTATTGAGGCAGGAATGACACCTCTTGTTAAGGCAGAAAAACTAGGAAAGGAACTAGGACTTAACAACCTTTACATAAAAAATGATTCCGTAAATCCAACATTTTCATTTAAAGACAGACCAGCTGGTGTAGCAATATCAAAGGCAAAAGAATTTGGATTGAAATCAGTGGGGTGTGCATCTACTGGAAACTTGGCATCAGCTACTGCAGCACATGCTGCAAAAGCAAATATGCCATGTTACATATTTGCACCAAGTGATATTGAAACAGCAAAGATAGCACAAGCATTGTCTTACGGTGCAGAATACATCTCAGTTGATGGCACATATGATGATGCAAACAGAATTGCAGCACAGATAGGAGACAGTAAAGGAGTTGGTGTTGTAAACATTAACATGAGATCATATTATGTTGAAGGTTCTAAGACACTTGCTTATGAAGCAGCTGAACAATTAGACTGGAATACACCAAATCATCTTATTGTACCAACAGGAAGTGGTGCAATGTTAAATGCAATTTGTAAAGGGTTTGAAGAATTACAAACAGTATCACTATTAGATGATTTATCATCAATGCATATTCATTCAGCACAGCCACATGGGTGTGCACCAATTGTTAACGCATTCAAGAAAAACAGTGATAAAGTAGTTCCAGTAGAGCAACCAGACACAGTTGCTAAGAGTTTAGCTATAGGTGATCCTGGAGATGGACGTTATGTTCTAAAAAGGCTAAAACAATACAATGGAATAGCAGAAGAAACAAACAACAGAGAGATTCTTGATGCAATCTTACTTTTAGCAAAGACTGAAGGTATTTTCACCGAGCCTGCAGGCGGAGTTTCTGTTTCAGTCCTAAAGAAAATGGTTGAGGATGGTAAAATTGATAAAAATGAGACTACGGTATGCTACGTTACAGGTAATGGTCTTAAGGCAACAGAGTCGATAATGAGCGTACTGACAAAACCACAGATAATGCAGGCGGATGTGGCTAAAATTTCAGCAGTAATTAGATGATGAAAAATGGCAAAGATTACGTTTACAATTCCATCAGTTCTTAATGCAGGTAGTGGCGAAAAGAAAACTGAGATTGATGCTGCAACATTAAAGGAGTCTTTTGAAAAGATTTCAGAAATAATGGGTGATGATTTTAAGAGACGAGTTTTAGAATCTGATGGTTCTCCACGTTCACTGATTAATATTTACATAAATGGAAAAAATGCAGCATTTTCTGAGGGAATTGATACACCACTAAATGATGGGGATGAAATTTACATCTTACCGGCTGTTGCTGGTGGATCTGATCTTTCTGAAAAAGAACTAGACAGATTTTCTAGACAAGTAATGCTAGAGCAGATAGGGTATCAAGGACAATTAAAGCTAAAAAATGCCGTAGCCTGCGTTGTAGGTGTCGGTGGACTAGGAAATCCAATTACAACACGTCTAGCTGCAATGGGTGTTGGAAAGATTCGAATTGTTGATAGAGATGTTATTGAGCTTTCAAACTTGCATAGACAAACAATGTTTGATGAAGACGACATAGGACAAGTCAAAGTTGAAGTTGCAGCAAAGAAATTAAAAAAAATAAATCCGGAGGTTGAAATTGAGGCTCTTCCTATTTCTATAAATGATTATACTGCAGTGGATGTAATAGACGGGTGTGATGTTGTAGTAGATGCACTTGATAGTGTTAATGCTCGTTATTCCTTAAACAAAGCATGTGTAGAAAAAAACATTCCATTTGTTACAGGAGCTGCAGTTGGAGTTACTGGTCAAGTATTTACTGTTTTACCAAAAAAAACGGCTTGTTATAATTGCCTTTTTCCAACATTAGATGAAGAATCAATGCCAACTTGTAGTATAGAGGGAGTACATCCATCAATTCTTTCTGTTGTTGGAGGTTTAGAAGTACATGAGGCTGTTGATATTTTAATTGGAAAGATACCAAAATCATCCGAAAAGTTTCTAAGCATTGACTTGGAAAACTTGGAATTTTCATCTGTTAAAATGTTCAAGCAAGATGAGTGCTCAGTTTGTGGCTCTGGTAAAAAACCAGAACAAGTAAAGGAAGAATTCATTTTGGAAGAATTATGTGGAAGGAATAGAGGAAAAAGAACATTCTCAATCACACCTACATCTGAAGTTTATCTAGACGTTGATGGTATGACAGTTATAGCCAAGGAGAAAGGATTCTCAGTTGAAAATCAGGGAGATTTGGGATTATCCATGCGTACTAATGACATATCAATTAGTTTTATGAAGCGTGGTTCAGCTGTAGTTGTAGGAACAGATGATGAAACTGAGGCTGTTGCATTATACAAACAACTTCTAGGAACTACTGCATGAGATGTTAGTATACAATTCTACTATGCATTAATTAAACAAATAATTTCATCACATTGTATTGCTTGACTCTGATACACTCAAAAAGTTTGACTCACAACTAATACATCAAACATATGATAAATGGCCGCAACTCGCGCGAGCTTCATACTTGTCTAAATTCGAAGAAATTTCATTTGATAGTGTAGATAATATTGTGCTGGTAGGGATGGGTGGTTCTGGTGCTATCTGTGAAGTACTTTCTGCCATATTATCAAAAACCACAATTCACACTACTATTGTGAAAGGATATCACCTTCCAAATACTGCAGATTCAAACACATTAGTTCTTGTAGTCAGTGTTTCAGGAAATACAGTAGAAGCGATTTCTGTGTTGGAATCTGCATTTGAAAAATCCTGCCAGTTGGTATCTTTTTCATCTGGTGGAAAACTCAAACAAATCTGTGAAGATAAGAAGATTCCATATTTTTCTATTCCATCTGTTCATTCTCCACGTGCATCATTTTCAGCATTTTTGTATTCAATTCTAAACGTGTTGTCTGACATTCTACCAATTTCTGATTTGGACGTAAAGGAATCTCTTGATGCTATGGAATCTCTACAAAAGCAGATCTGTTCGGATAATCTCACTACAACAAATCCTGCTCTATCTATTGCTGAATGGGTTTCTGGAATTCCCTTATTGTACTATCCCTGGGGATTAGAAGCAGCAGCCACACGATTCAAAAACTCCCTGCAGGAAAATACCAAGACTCACGTTATCTCTGAAGATATTGTAGAGGCAACCCATAACGGAATTGTTGCATGGGAAAAGCCTTCCTCTGTGGTTCCTATAATAATTCGCGGACCAGACGACTATGCCAAAACAAAGGCACTTTGGGATTTACTTGAGAATTATTTTAAAGAGCATGAAATTGATTATCGTGAAATTAACTCAGTGGAAGGTTCGATCCTAACAAAACTAGTTTGCCTAATTTACATATGTGATTATGTATCAATTTATGCTGCAGTTTTATCTGGAATTGATCCTTCACCAACCAAATCAATTGATTATTTCAAAGGGTTAAAGACATAAGGAATAACAAACATCTAATCGACAAATCTAACCGTGTTTTGTATTGCACCCAAACCTTCAATCTCCATTTTAATCACATCTCCATCTTTTAGAAATGAAAAATCCGGATTTTTCAGTGCAACACCTTCTGGTGTTCCAGTTGAAATAATATCTCCAGGCTCTAATGTCATTACTTTACTCAATTTTGATATTATTTGTGGAATTTTTAATGACATATTCATCGTTGTAGAATCTTGTCTGGTATCACCGTTAATCTTTGTTAAAAGGTGCAAATTATGTGGATCGTCGATTTCATCTTTAGTAGTTATCCATGGTCCACAAGGGGCAAATGTATCAAATGATTTTGCTCTTGTAAATTGTTTGTCTTTAAATTGAATATCTCTTGCAGAAACATCATTTAGAATCATATAACCAAATACAACATCTTCTACCTCATCTTCTGATATGTTCTTGCATTCTTTTCCTAGTATTACTGCCAATTCAACTTCATAATCAAGTTCTTTAACAAAATTTGGGCACATAATATCCGCATTAGTACCACAGAGTGATGTTCTTGGTTTCATTACTATTACAGGATCATCTGGGGGTGTTAGATTCTGTTCCTTTGCATGGTCCAGATAATTGAATGCCAAACACATTATTTTCTGTGGATTTGGAATGGGTGCTAGAATTTCAAATTCTGACAGTTGGTGATCAAATGAGATTTTTTTAAAATTGTTATTTATCTCTTGTATCCATCCATCAAACAAAAAATCTCTTACGTTAATCGGAATTGGAACTGCTGTTGAATCTGTAATATCATCTTTTGTCGCAACTTTTCCATCTTTAACTAATCCATACGTCTCTTTATCTGATTTTCTTATTCTCACAATCTTCATTCTACATCATTTGTGTGAAAATATTACTTGGTGTCCAGATTCCTTTCTACAGTATCCAAATCTTACAAATTGAATTGATGTGTCCTCCTTTAACTCCAAATATGCACTTTCTGTTAACACATCAATCAATTTCAGACTTTGTTCGTTAAATGTTTCTCCATGAAACAACCTAGCAGGAATAATTATCTTAATTGGTGTGGTATCATTCTCTGATATCCATTGAATTTTTTTCTTTGCATCAATGTTATCATCTACAACCTCTGCATTAATTTCATCTCCTATACTATTGATCTTTATGACACATAATCCAAGAAGTCTAATCATTTCACCCTGTTTCATTTCTTCCGCATCAGAACCAGAAACTAAAACAGTACCATTAATTTTTACAGTTCTTTTACCTAGATCTTTAGTTGGATGATTAGATAATCGGATTTCTTTTGGTGTAAGGTTTGCTATCTTAATTTTTTTTGGATCATTTACCATATGTAATCTAATACTTTCTCCATCGATAATTTTTTTGTTAAAAGATTCTAATGTTGCAAATGGTGAGTTTGTATCATTTTTTGTCAGTCCGAGTGATAATACAAACTTTCTAACTGCTTCTGGTCTAATTCCTCTACGTCTAAGGCCTTCAAGAGTTGGAAGTCTTGGATCGTCATACCATGGAATTTTTCCATTTTCAATGAGTGGTTTTAATGCACTTTTTGCGACAGGCATTCCCTCAAGATCAAGTCTGCCAAAGAAGATGAATTCTGCTTTTTCCATGCCAAGTCTATCTAGAATTGAATAATGTAGTTCTTTTCTGAGTTCAAATTCCTTTGATCTCATTGCGTGAGTAACACCACTCTTGCTGTCAAAAATTATACCTGCAAAATCATATGTGGGCCAAACACGATACTTGAGTTCCACCCGTGCGTGTCTTTGGGTGTTTATTCTAAAAAGTGCAGGATCACGCATTGTTGTATTTCCAGATTTCATATCACCTCGGAATCTTAAGATTACTTTACCTTCTTGGAATTTTTTCTCACCAAACATCTCATGCCACATCCTCTCATTTTCTTCATTATCCCTTTTGGTACATTTGCATTCAGTCATTTCTCTACGATTCTTGCTAATGTCATCTTTCTTGCAGGTACAGACATATGCATTATTTGACTGGATCAGTTTTTCAGCATTTTCATACAATAATTCCAAGTTGTCAGAGACATATTCTACATTATCATATTTTATTCCAAGCCAATCTAACCCAACCTTGATTGCAGCATAATATTCCAAACGTTCTGTTCCAGGATTTGTATCCTCAAAGCGGAGTATCATCTTTCCATTGTACATCTTTGCATATTCTTCACTGATGATTGCGGCCTTTGCATGTCCAATGTGTGGATAACCATTTGGTGCCGGAGGGAATCTGGTGATAATATTTTTTCCTTCGGTATTTTTCAGTGGGGGTAAGACATTTTGCTCAGGCTTTTTTTCTTCAACTTGTAATAGTTCTGGATATTTTTCAGTAATCTCTTTTTGTTGTTCCTCTAATGGAATTTGGTTTATTTCAGAAACCACCTCAGCTATAACTGGAGATATCTCCTGCACCCTCTGTCTCAATTCTGGAACTGTCCCTAAAATTTTTGCAAGAATTGTTTTGTCTCTTGTCTGTCCGTCATGTTCTGCGGCATTTTGCAGTGCAAACTTTCTAATCTGATTTTTTATCTCTTCGTCATTCATTACAGCGTCACTAACTTTACAGTATCCATTCTTTTGTTAATTTGAAAATCCTTAGTTATGGAGCTGACAGAGTCTGCCTCTCCCTTTAGCATGAAAAGTTCCATGCACTTGTCTCCTTCTATCTTACTGTGAAGATGTGTCGTGATAAGATCCTCATACGAATGTTTGATCCCATTAACTTGATTATCATATTCATCATTGTGCACTACCAATAAGATGGCATTTACATTTCCCGAGAGATTTTCTTTTTGCTTTTCTTCTGAAACAAAACTCCGAATCCCAGCCCTTATGGCATCAGACCTTCCGGAGAATCCCAGATTCTTTTGGAGGGCGTCAATTTCTCTGAGAATTTCCTCAGTCAGTGAAATGGAAACTATCGGCATACGTCTATTGTTATTAAGAAACATAAAAATTTTAACTAAATGTTATTAACTTTTTTTACATTTATTAATAATAAATTAGTTTTTGCCGATATGGTGGCACAATCAAAAATTGCAATTCTTGCAATTATCGTAATAATTCCACTCGTTTCAGTGATTCTTTGGACTAATGAAAACACAGAAAATTTGGAGATTAGTGACGATGAATTACAAGTATACGTGTCATTTTATCCATTGTATGAAACTACACAAGCAATTATTGGTCAGAAGGCAGATGTAAAAATTCTCACTCCACCAAATATTGATCCTCATGATTTTGATCCATCAGTAAAAATTATTCAAGAAATGAAAACAGCCGATTTAATAATTCTTAATGGAGGGGGATTCGAATCATGGATTTCAAATATGGAATTTGAATCAGGTCAATTATTAGATTCTAGTAATGGCATTTCATTTTTAGAAACAAAATCAATTGCTCATCATGAAGAACATGATGAACATGATGAACATGCAAAAGAAGATGAACATGATGAACATGCAAAAGAAGATGAACATGATGAACATGATGAACATGATGAACATGCAAAAGAAGATGAACATGATGAACATGA
>Ga0315338_1000892_pt1 | contig 48954 bp, 48 predicted proteins | sample ASW8metaG_FD_204518 | JGI IMG/M metagenome (GOLD analysis project Ga0315338, IMG submission 204518) | Ammonia-oxidizing marine archaeal communities from Monterey Bay, California, United States - ASW #8 | ecosystem: Environmental > Aquatic > Marine > Coastal | place: USA: California | collected... | reverse complement strand
GGCCGCCGTCAACGCTGCCGCAACGGCGCGCCCGGTCACGCCCAGCCCAACGACCAGCACGATCTGCCCGCGATACGCACGTGTGAGCGACGTCACGACATCACCGGAGCTTGAGCGTACTCAGCGCCAGGATCGCGCAGATGATCGAGATGATCCAGAACCGGACGATGATCTGCGGCTCTGGCCAGCCCTTGAGTTCGTAGTGGTGGTGGATGGGCGCCATCCGGAAGATGCGTTTGCCGCCGCTCCACTTGAAGTACCCGACCTGCAGAATGACCGAGAGTGCCTCGACCACGAAGATGGCACCGACCAGGATGAGGACCAAGGAATGCTTGGTGACGAGCGCGACCATGGCGATGGCCGCGCCGAGCGGCAGCGAGCCGACATCGCCCATGAACATCTGCGCCGGGTACGCGTTGAACCACAAGAAACCGAGAGCGGCCGCGGCCAGCGCGCCACAGAACACGGCCAACTCGCCTGCGCCCGCCACGTACGGGATCTGGAGATACTCTGCGAGCTTCACGTGCCCCGAGACGTACGCAAACAAGGCGTAGGTACCGGCGGCGATCATCACCGGTCCGATCGCCAGACCATCGAGCCCATCGGTCAGGTTCACGGCGTTCGACGCACCGACGATCACGACCACCGCGAAGAGAAAGTAGAACGGTCCAAGGTCGATGCTCAGGTTCTTGAAGAACGGCAGGGCGACCGTCGGCTCGAAGCTCGGAATGGCGAACATCGCCGCCGAGGCGACCGAGGCCACCATGCACTGGAGGAGGAATTTGTGCCGAGCCGGCAACCCCGCGGAGTTGCCGAGCCGGTACTTTCGGAAATCATCGACAAATCCGATGCCGCCGAAGCCCACCGTGACCAGAATGACCAGCCAGATGTAAGGATTCCGGAGATCGGCAAGGAGCAGCGTCGCGAGGATCAGCGAGAACAGGATCAGCGTACCGCCCATCGTCGGCGTCCCGGCCTTGACCTGATGACGCTCGGGTCCGTCATCGCGAATCGGCTGGCCGATACTGTTCTCGGTGAGCCGCCGGATCAGGAGCGGCCCGAGCACGAACGAGATCGTCAACGACATCAACGCCGCGAGCAGCGTCCGGAAGGTGATGTACCGGAAGACGTTGAAGGCCCCGTACGTCGTATGCAGGGAATAGAGCGCGTAGTAGAGCACGTCAGACGGCCTCCATCAGCAAGCGCACGACCTCTTCCATCCGTTGGCCGCGCGAACCTTTCACCAGGATCCAGTCGCCCGCACGCGCCATCTGCCGGAGCGCGGCGGCGATCTCGGCATGGCTCTTCGCGGCGTGTATCGCCGACGCAGGAAGCCCCCCGGTCGCTCCGGCCGCGCTGTCGGACGCATAGTCCCCGTAGACGAAGAGCGCCGTGAGGCCGGCTGCCGCAGCCGCCCGACCGAGCGCCCGATGGTGCTCGGCGCTCCCCGACCCGAGCTCCAGCATGTCGCCCAACACGGCGATCCGCCGCCCGGCCGCGCCCAGTGGCAGCCGCGCCAGGCTGTCGAGCGCGACGGCCATCGAAGCCGGGTTGGCATTGTAGCTGTCGTTCAACACGACCGCCCCGTTGGGCAGACGCTCGATCCGCATCCGATCGCCGACCGACTCCGCGACCGCGAGCCCAGCCGCGACCACCTCGATCCCGATCCCGAGGCTGTCCGCAACCGCGGCCGCTGCCAGCGCGTTCTGCACGTTGTGCCGCCCCGGAATCTTCAGCGTGACTTCCGCCGTCGTGTCGCGGATGCGCAGCTCGAAGCACGGAACCCCGATGTCGTCGATGCGCACGCGCTCGGCGGTGATCCCCGTCCCGGCACCGAAGCGTACGACCGGGCCGGGGAACCCGTCCGCCAATGCCGCCACGAGCGGATCGTCCGCGTTGGCCACGGCGGTCGCATCGCGGCGCATACGCGCGAAGAGCTCACCCTTGGCGCGCTGCACGCCTTCGATCGAGCCGAGGCCTTCGAGATGGGCCGGTCCAACGTTGGTAATGAGACCGACATCGGGATCGGCAATCTCCGCGAGGCGCCAGATCTCTCCTGGCGCGTTCATACCCATCTCCACCACGGCGTAGCGCTCGTGGCCACACAGCTCGAGGAGCGTCAGGGGAACGCCAACGAGATTGTTGAGATTCCCTTGCGTCTTCAGCACACCGGCCGCACCGACCGAGGCGCCGAGCACGGCCGCAAGCATCTCTTTGGTTGTCGTCTTGCCGTTGGAGCCCGTGAGACCGACGACACAGGGAGCGTGACGGCGACGATGCCAAGCGCCGAGGTCCTGGAGCGCGCGAAGTCCGTCCGGCGCCTCGAGCACGGTCACAGCATCGCCGAGCGGCGTCCCCGGCTCGGACGCGACGAGCACCCCGCGGGCACCGCGCTCCGCGGCCTCGGCCGCGAACCGATTCGCGTCATGGTGTTCCCCGCGCAGGGCAACGAACAGCTCGCCACCGAGGAGGGTGCGCGTGTCGGTCGCGATCCGGGTGAAGTCGGCAGCATCTCCACGCTGCGCGACCGTCGCGCCGGTCGCCTGCACGACATCCCCGAGCGTCCAGGCCGCCGTCGGGCGCGCCGTGGCGGACGCAGTGGTAATGCTCACGCGTCGCCTCCGGCCAACACGGCACGCGCGACACTCCGATCGTCGAACGCCCGCTTTGCCGTGCCGACGAGCTGATAATCCTCGTGCCCTTTGCCCGCGAGCAGCACACAGTCTCCGGCGCCTGCCATGGCGATGGCCATCGTGATCGCGGCCGCCCGGTCGGCCTCGATGTAGTAGCAACGCGCAGCCACCGCGCCCTCAGCACCGATCGTCATGCCCGCGCTCCGCAGCCCGACCTCGGCGTCGGCGATGATGGCGAGTGGATCTTCGGTCCGCGGATTGTCGGAGGTGAGCACGGCGAGATCCGCGTACCGGGCCACGGCCTCGCCCATGAGCGGGCGCTTGCCGCGATCGCGATCGCCGCCACAGCCAAAGACGCAGACCAGGCGCCCGGGCACGACCTGCCGCAGCGATTGCAGGACACCAGCAAGGGCATCCGCCGTGTGCGCGTAGTCGACGAGCACACTGAAGTTCGTACCGGTCGGCACCGATTCGAGCCGCCCCGGGACGCCAGAAAAGTTCGCCAGCCCCGCCAGAATCGTCGCTGCCGGGGTCCCCAGCGCATACGCCGTCGCGGCCGCCGCCAGCGCGTTCTCGAGATGACCGACGCCGATCAGCTGCGTCCGCAGCGGATACCAGCCCTCACCGAGCCGGATCTCCGCCTGCGTTCCACTCATACTCATGCTGACATCGCGCGCCTCGACGTCACCGCCCGGCCCGAAGGTCACCACGGGGCTCGCGATCCGAGCCCGCATCGCCGCGGCCCGCCCATCGCCAGCGTTGATGACCGCCACGCGCTCGGGCTTGCGACTGGCGTCGAGCGCGTCGAACAACCGCATCTTGGCTTCGAAGTAGTCGTCCTCGTCACGATGGAAGTCCAGATGGTCCCGACCAAGGTTGGTGAACACGGCGGCGTCCCAGGCGATGCCCTCGGCGCGACCCTGCACGAGCCCATGAGATGAAACCTCCATGGCGACGTGGGTTGCGCCGGCATCGCGCATCTGTCCGAGGCGGGAGAAAAGCTCGGTCGCGGGCGGCGTCGTGAGCGGCGCCGGATCGCTCTTCCCGGCGAAGCGGTAGCTGATCGTCCCGAGCACCCCGGGTCGCGCCGCCGCGGCTTCCCAGATCGCTTCGAGCAGGTACGTCACCGTCGTCTTGCCGTTCGTGCCCGTCACTCCCACCATCGCAAAGTGCATCGATGGATCGCCGTGGAAACAGGCCGCCATCCGGGCGAGCAGTCTCGCAGGATCGGCGGTGGTGAGGACCGGAACATCGCCGGGAACCGCCAAGCCTTCGCCGCCAGCGATCGCGACCGCGCCCTTGGCACGAGCCTCCGCGACGTATGCCGCGCCGTCGCTCTGGCTGCCACGGAGCGCGAAGAAGAGGTCGCCCTCCTGCACCAACCGGGAATCGGCGCACAGCCCGCGGATCTCGACGGCGCCGTCCCCACGCAAAACCACCCGGAGATCCAGAAGATCCAGAAGCTCCTGGGTCTCGGCGAGCATCGCGTCCAGCATCATGACGAGACGTCGGCCGCCGACGTAAGCGTGAGGAGCAGGGCCTTGCCGGGCGCAGCGGGCGCGCCGGGCGGCGGTTGCTGATCCGCCACGTAGCCCGTGCCCTCGATCTCGACCATCCATCCGAGGGCGCGCGCACGGGTCACCGCCGTCCGGAGACTCTGCCCAAGGAACGACGGCACGCCCGACGCATTCGCCGGAACCACGGCGTGGCGGGTGTTTGCCTCTGGCGTTTCGGTCCAGACGGGCAGTACTTCGGGAGCCGGGAGACCGAGCCTGGCCATGGCGGTCGCCGCGATGCGCTGGAAGATCGGCGCCGCGACGGTCCCTCCGTAGACCGACTCCTGCGGCTCGTCGACTAGGGCCAGGATCACGAGCCGCGGCGCCTCCGCGGGGAGAAAGCCGATGAACGACGCCATCCGGCCGCGCGCCGAATACCGCCCGGTCCCCGGCTCGATCTTCTGCGAGGTCCCGGTCTTGCCCGCGACGCGAATGCCATCGACCCGGGCGCGAGTGCCGGTGCCCCCATCCTCGACGACGGTTTGGAGCATCGCAGTGACTTCGCGGGCCGTCTTTGCGCTCATCACGCGACGGACGACGGTGGGCCCGTGCTCCCAGAGCACCGTACCGTCGGCCCGCACCGCGCGACGCGCCACGTAGGGCTTCATGAGCACGCCTCCGTTGGCGATCGCGCCGAGCGCACGGACCATCTGCAGTGGGGTCACGGCGATGCCCTGTCCGTAGCTCGCCGTCGCGAGGTCGATCGGCTTCCACTGTGCGCGTTTGCGCATCGAGCCACCGATCTCGCCGGGAAGATCGACTCCGGTCGGGCTGCCGAAGCCCAGGCTGGTCAGAAACGCGTGGTAGCGATCAACGCCGAGAAGTTCACCGACCTTGGCCGCGCCGATGTTGCTCGAAACCTTGATCACCTCCGCGAACGTCAACCAGTCGTGCGAACCGTGATCGTGAATGACGCGTCGCCCGATCCGGAAGCGACCGTTCTCGCAAAAAATGAGCTGGCCCGGGCGGGCGACGCCATGCTCGATGGCGGCCGCAGCGAGGATCGCTTTGAAGGTCGACCCGGGCTCGTACATGTCCGTGATCGCGCGGTTCCGCCGCGCCGCGCCGGACGCGCCGCTGCGGTCGTTCGGATCGAATGTCGGAGCGTTGGCCAGAGCCAGAATCTCGCCGGTCGCGGGATCGAGCACGATCACCGTCCCGGCCTTCGCGCGCATGGCCGTGACCTGCGCCTCGAGTGCCTCTTCGGCCACCGCCTGCAGCCCCATGTCGATCGTCAGCTCGACCGTCGCGCCACGCTCGACCGCCGGTGCCGCGCCATCGACGAGAATCCAACGACCACGCGCGTCGCGCTCGATCCGAAGCCTCCGCCGTGAGGCCCGAAGCTCCTTCTCGTAGAAGAGCTCGATGCCCTCGAGCCCCTGCAGATCGACGCCGGCGACGCCGACGACGTGGGCGCCCATTCGGCGATGCGGGTAGAAGCGTCGGGCCTCGATGGCTTCGCCGACTCCGGGAAGCTCGAGCGCACCGACCGCGTCGCTCTCCCGGGGCGTGACCCCGCGTTTGAGCCAGACGAAGTTCCGCCCACGATCGAGCTTGGCATCGACGGCGTCGCGCGACAGGCCGAGCGCGCTGGCCAGCTGATCGTGCGCGCCCTTCGTATCCCCGAGATCGGCCGGGCGGACATACACCGACGGGCACTCGACGCTCGAGGCCAGGGTATCGCCGTAGCGATCGAGGATGCGCCCTCGCTCGGCACGCACTTCGAGCGACCCCTCGTGCTGTGCGATGGCCTCACGACGCAGCGTCGAGCTCTGCGTGAGCGTCAGGTTGACGATCCGCCCCGCGACGATGGCGAGCAGGACGACCACACCGCCAGCAACGATCAGGACACGGGATCTCATCGCACGTTGATGATCTGACCAGGCTCCGGCGGCTGCATGCCGAGACGGCTCCGCGCCAGGCGTTCGAGTGGTCGGGGAGAGGTAATCGTGGCGAGCTCGATGGCGAGTTCGCGCTCTTCGTGTCCCAGACGCTGTTCGACGCGTCGTGCGGTCGAGAGCTCATAGCCAGTACGCACGACCTGCAGACGCACCCACACCAGTGCGCAACAGAGAACCATCACGAGGACGAACCCGAGTGCGAGCGGCCACGGGCGCACGCTCCGACGCTGCGCCGCGCGGCCGTGGAGCCGCTCCCCGCGCCGTCGGGCAAAACCTCCGGTACGCTCGATCCAGGTTCCTGCGGCCGCCATCACGCTCATTGCAGCACCTCGAGGGCGCGCAGACGTGCACTCCGCGCGCGCCGGTTCGACGCGATCTCCTGATCGCTCGGGGTTACGACCTTGCGCCGCAACAGACGCACCTGGGCGCGGGCGTCGCACACGCACTGGGGAAGCCGTGGTGGGCACACGCAGGAGCGGGCCCAGTTCTGGAACGCGCGCTTGATGCGACGGTCCTCGAGCGAATGATAGGCAATGATCACGAGCCGCCCCCCCGGGGCCAGCCAATCGAGCGCGTGCTCGAGGAAACGATCGATCTGCGCCAGCTCATCATTCACGGCGATCCGGAGCGCCTGGAACGTGCGCGTTGCCGGATGGACGCCGCTGCGGCGGGGCCGGATTCCTTCGACGAGTTCGGCGAGCGCCAGAGTATCGGTGAGCGGCTCGCGGGCACGAGCCTCGACAATGGCGGCCGCGATCTTGCGGGCTGCTGGCTCTTCGCCGTAGCGCCAGATGATCTCGGAGAGCGCCTGCTCGTCGAGCGTGGCCACCAGATCGGCCGCACTCGGCCCGTCGCCGGCGCTCATGCGCATATCGAGCGGGCCGGAGGTGCGAAACGCGAACCCGCGTGCGGGCTCGTCGAGCTGCATGGACGACACCCCGAGATCGAGCAGAATCCCCGCCACCGGTGGCCAGTCGAGCGTCGCCAACGCTTCGCCGAGTTCGTCGAAGGTGCCGCGATGCGTATGCAGCCGTCCCTGGTAGGCGGCCATCCGGGCCGCGGTGTCCGCCAGCGTCAGCGGATCGCGATCGAGACCGAGAACCTCGATCGTGGGATCGGACTCGAGAAGGCGGGTCGCATGCCCGCCATCCCCGAGCGTTCCATCAATGTAGTGTTCCCCCGGTCGTGGATCGAGGTACGTGAGGACCTCCTCGAGCATGACCGGTGTGTGTCTCCGCCCCTCTTCCGCCCCTCCGCCACCACCCCATCCACCAGGAGCAGTCCGAAGTTGGTACACGGACATCGCGTTTCACCTTACATTCTGATTCGGAAGCCCGGGCACGCCCGTCGACCCCCCGGTCCATTGCTCCGGGCGCGCCCGCTTCCGCCACCACCCCTCCGCATCCACCGCGTCGTCGAGTGAGCTTCAGAGGTCGAGACCGTCGAAGATCCCGTCCTCACGAACCAACGCCGCCTCGGCGTCGTGCTCACCCACCACCTTTTCGAACCTCCCCACCTCCATCAGTCGAAACGTCGTATTGACTCCGACGAAGACAACGTCCTTTAGTAGCCCTGCATGCTTGCGCAGCTGCGGTGGAACCAGAATGCGACCCGATTGATCGATATCGCATTGGTGCGACCGCCCGAGGTATCCCATCTGAAACTTGATGGCCTTCGAATCGAAACGCGGCAGTGCCGCGAACTTCTCCAGCAGGATTTCCCACTCTGCGAATGGATAGGCGTCGAGACAGCGCTGGCCAGAGACAGTGAACGGAGCGATGACGAGACGGAGGTCGCCGAGGAGGCGATCACGCCACTGCGAAGGAACGCTGACGCGCCCTTTCGAGTCGATCGAGTGATCGAACCTACCGAAGTACACCGCAGTGCATCTCCCAATCCCACTTTATGACGCCCACATGCCACTCTGTCCCACCGCGAAGCAGAGTTATTAGCTGGGGTTTCGGCCTTCTGTCAAGGAGAATCTTCGGTTACGGGAAGTTTTCGCACGTTGGGCCCAACGTGCTGATTCTATGGCTTATTTTACGATGATATGAGGGCGACCGGGCCTGTAAGCCGGATTCTGTCCCTTCCCGTAAGGGAAGGTAGTGGTCATTCCTCTAGGCCGGCCATTGCTGGCCGGCTCGAGCGACCATACCCGAGGGCATGCGGCGGGCAGCCGAACCCCCTTATTTGATCTTGCTCCGGGTGGGGTTTGCCAAGCATCCCGGGTCTCCCCAGGATCTGGTGAGCCATTACCTCACCGGTTCGCCTGAGCCTGCGGACGAGCCGCCGGCCGTCTACTTTCTGTTGCACTTTCCCCGCCTCACGACGAGCCGCCGTTAGCGGCCACCCTGCCCTGCGGAGTCCGGACTTTCCTCCTGCCGGGAAACCCGTGCAGGTGACCACTCAGCCCGGTCACGCCTCGACCGCGTGAGCTATCACGCGCGCCAGCGCGGGGCTAGGCTTGTTCCTGGGTCTCGGGCTCGGCGGTCTTTTGGTACAGGATGCGGTGGCAGTTGGGGCAGGCGATCACGGACTCGTTGCGGCGGATCTCGTTTGCCAACTGGGGCGCGATGCTCATGTGGCATCCGACGCAGGCCCCGCCCTCGATCTCGACTACGGCGAGGCCGCGGCCGCGTTCGAAGATCGTTTCGTAGCGCTTGCGCAGGTTCGCCTCGAGACCGCTGGCCACCGTCTCGCGCCGCGCCTCGTCTGCTCCCATCGTCTCGGCGATCTTGGCGACTTCGGCCTCGACACGCGTGTGCTCTGCGTCGCGCTCGGCCTGGAGCTTGTCGATCGCCTCCTGCAACTCTGCGGCGCGCTCGTTCAAGGTTTTCAGAAGAGCGTAGAGGCCCTCGTCACCGATCAGTTCTTCTTCGAGTTCTTCGGTCTCTTCCTTGGCGACCTCGATCTCGCGGTTGATCGCCGCCGCCTCTTTTTCGGTGCGGACGCGGTTCAGGCGCATGCGGCGTTCGGTCATCTTGGAGGACGCGTCCGCGAGGATGGCCTCGATTTCCCGACGGCGCGTGTCGAGCGGCGTCCGCTCGGTGTCGCATTCTTGCAATGCGCCGCGCTCGCCGGCCATGCGGCCCTCAATCTCGTTGACACCAGCCCGCAACTCGGCGATCGCCTCGGTGCGAACCCGGAGGTCTTTGTCGATGACTTGCAGGTTTATGAGCAGCTCGATCTGATTGCCCAAGAGGTCTCCTCGCAACCACCGTTTGAGTGGGCCCACCAGGACTCGAACCTGGGACCAACCGGTTATGAGCCGGTCGCTCTAACCAGCTGAGCTATGGGCCCGCCGATGGGAACGACAGTCCAGAACGCGGCCTTTCTGCATATCTCAGGGCGGAAAGCCCGTCAAAACGATCCGGTCATCCTTCCGAAAAATCTGTGAGATGTTTACGACGCGCCGGGTGACGCAGCTTCCGAAGGGCCGTCGACTCGATCTGCCGGATACGCTCGCGCGTGACCGACATCGTCTGGCCGACCTCCTCCAGGGTGTGATCCACCCGCTGACCGATGCCGAACCGCATCCGCACGACGAGTTGCTCCCGGGGCGACAGGGTTTCCAAGATACGCTGGGTCTGCGCCCGCAGGTGGGTCGAAGCCACGGCCTCCGGCGGGGCGATCACCCTGGCATCGGGCACCAGATCGCCAAGCGCCCCGTCGCCATTCTCGCCGACGGGCGTTTCGAGCGAGATCGGATCCTGCACGATGCCGACGACCCGCCGAATCTTCTCCACGGGAATCCCGAGACGCTCGCTGAGTTCGGCTTCGGTCGGCTCGCAGCCCGTCTCCTGGAGAATCATCCGGGCGGCATGGGTCACCCGATTGCTGGCCTCGAGCATGTGCACGGGCACGCGAATGGTACGCGCCTGGTCCGCAACGGCCCGGGTCACCGCCTGGCGAATCCACCAGGTGGCATACGTCGAAAAACGGTAGCCGCGGCGATACTCGAATTTTTCGACGGCCCGCATGAGCCCGATGTTGCCCTCCTGGACCAGATCGAGCAGCGGCAGACCCCGCTGGACGTACCGCTTCGCCACGCTCACGACGAGCCGCAGGTTGGCCTCCACGAGCTGGGTCTTCGCTGCCTCGGCGTGCTGCTCGCCCTGGCGAATCGCGGCAACGACGCGCGCCAACTCCTCCGCCGACACACCGGCGGCCTGCTCGATCTGATGAAGCTCCGTGAGCGCGGCGCGCAGCTCCGACGCGAGCGCCTCGATCTCATCGGCCGGCACACGCAAGCGCGCGAACACGCGCTCGGCCTCGCGAACGACCGAGCGCGGCAGCCCGGTACGATCACGCGTGCACTCTTCGGCGCGGCGCGCCAACACAGACGCGGGCATCCCGTAGCACTCCTCGTGGCGCTGCAGCACGCGCTGGCAACGCGCCGCCGCGACGGCCATCGAGCGAATGACACCGACGATGGCGGAGAAATGGCGGCGTCCGAGCCCGATCGCCGTAATCGCCTCGCACCGCCGTTTGCGGCGACTGGCGCGTCGGGCGCCCGTGGTCGTGGTGATCGCGCCCGCCCGTGCGAGCCGCCGCACGCGCGCCACGCGTGATCGAAACAGGGTAATCCGGTCGGCAAGCAGGGGCGCGACGCCGTCGTCGTCCGCGTCGCTCACCACGTCGTCGATCGTGATCTCATTGCGCTTCACCGCCGCCGCCAGATCCAGCACGTAGGACAGCGCCAGATCGCACGAGAAGACCTCGTGCTGCACCCGGAGCGTGGCCGTCTCGATCCGGCGGGCCAGCTCGACCTCGCCCTCACGCGTGAGGAGAGGGATGTGGGCCATCTCGCGGAAGTACCACCGCACCGAATCGACGCTTACCGCGGCGCGCTCGGCAGCCTCATCATCGGCTTTGGCCTTCTCTTCGGTGGACACGACGGCGGCGCCGACGCTGGGCGTCACCGGATACGACGTGGGCTCCGCGACGACATCGATGTCGTGATCGCCAAAGAGCGTCATCATGGCATCGACCTGTTCGGCCGACAGCGCGTCGGGAGGCAACATCTGCTGGACCTCATCGACCGTCAGGAAACCCTGTCGCTTCCCGCGATCGAGCAGCTGCCGCACTTCCTTCATCTCGTGCATGTTCACGTGTGGGGCCTCGTTCGAGATCAGGTACGCTTTCCTTGGCGCAGCTCGATGTGTTCGCGCAACCCCTCCTCCACGAGTGCTGCATTTCCGCGGGCATCGTCGTCCCGAATGCGCCGGATCACCTCGCGGCGCTCGGTGGCGCGCGCTCGCCGCTCGAGCGTCGCCAGGCAGTCCGCAACGATGCGAGCCGTGGCATCCTCGTCGAGAGAGTCGTCCATGAGCCGCCCGGTAATCCGCGCGACCAGCTCTTCATCGAGATCCGACAGCACGATTGCCGCGTCCGCAGGCTGTCCCGCCCGGACGCGTTCGGCCACGCGCTCGCCGAGTGCGCGCCACTCGTCGCCTTCGAAGAGGGCGAACGCGCCCTGATCCTGCACGCGAGGCGCCAACGATGGCTGCCGAAGGATTTCGGTGATGAGCAGCTCCTCGGGGCCGGCCGCCCCTTTGGGAACCGCGGGGCGTGGCCCGACCGGCTGACCGGTCGGCGCGGAGCGCCGCAGCAGCTCCTCGGCGATGCCGAGGCGCTCGGCGGCGCGACGGACCGACATGTCGTACGCAAACGGGTCGTCGATCTTGCGAACCAGCTCGGCCACACGAGCCGCGACTTGCGCCCGAGCTGGCACGGAGGTCGCCCCACTGACGGCCCGGTCGAGATAGAAGTCGAAGAGGCTCGTCGCCCCATCAAGCAGGGACTTCACGGCGTCGGGCCCTTCGCGGCGGACGAAGGAGTCGGGATCGTCGCCCGAGGGCAGAAAGGCCCCATGCCCCCACAACCCGGCCTCCAGAAAGATCGGCAGGCTCTTCTCCGCCGCTTTCTGCCCTGCGGCATCACCGTCGAAGAACATCACGATCTCGGGAGTCACACGCTTCAGGACGCGCAGCTGATCGAGGGTCAGCGCCGTCCCGAGGGACGCCACGACGTACTCGATGCCGGCCTCGGCCAGCGCCAGCACGTCGAAGTTGCCCTCGACGACCAGTGCCCGTTCCGCCGTCCGCATCGCACTTCGGGCAACCGCCAGTCCGTAGAGATGCTTGCCCTTCGTGTAGAGAGGCGTCTCGGGGGAATTCAGATACTTCGGCGCATCCGGCCGGTCGCTCGGCGTACCCGGCACCACACGACTCCCGAACCCGACAACCCGACCCGAGGCATTGGTGATCGGGAACATCACGCGCCCCCGAAAGCGGTCGTAGTGACCGCTGCCGTTCGCACGCGCGACGATCAACCCAAGGCGCGCGGCTTCGTCGAGCAGGTGTTGCCCCTCACGGAGCCGCCGAACCAACACGTTGCCACCACCGGGTGCGTACCCGATGCGATACTGCTCCGCCGTCGCGCGACTGATGCCGCGGTCGCTCAGATACCGGCGCGCGGGCTCGGCCTCGGCACCTTCCCACAGGTGCCGCTCGAAAAAGCGTGCTGCCTTGTCGTTCAGGGCGAACTGCGCGTCGCGACGCTCCCGCTCCGGATCTTCGACCCGCTCGGGGAGCGTCACGCCGTAGCGCTCGGCCAAACGCTCGACGACCTCGGGAAACGGGAGATTCTCCATCTTGGTAATGAAGGAGAAGACGTTGCCCCCGGCGCCGCAGCCGAAGCAATGAAACATCCCTCTGTCGTCGTTGACGCTGAACGACGGCGTCTTTTCCGCGTGAAACGGACACAGCCCGACGTGATTCTGCCCGACTTTGCGGAGCGTGACGCTGGTCGAGACGATTTCGACGATACTGGCGCGGTCCCGGATGTCCGCGAGCACGTCCTCGGGAATCCGCCCGCGGGTCGTCACTCTTCCGCCTCCTCGCGTCCCGTGTGCTCCAGCCCCATTTCCGGCCCGCGCTCGAGGAGACCGGGCGGCATCTCGAGACGGTGGCTCGGTTGCCGGGCGCTCTGGCCGACTTCATCGGCGAGCCCGATGAGCGGCCCGGCGAACCTCGAACCTTCGAGCTCGGAGACCAGGCCCGGGGTGGGCGTGTACGCCTGCACCAACAACAAAGCGATGGACGCCAGGGCGGCACCTTTCACAGCGCCGAAGACCGCGCCCGCGAGACGATTCACCGGCGACAGGAAGAACACGCCGAACACGCGGTGCACGATCGCCCCGATGAGATTGGCCGCCAGATCAACGGCGAAGAAGACGCCCGCGAAGGAAAGAATGGGGCGGACGCGCTCGGGAAACGATGTGGGGACATACGCCTCGGCCGCCGCGTAGCTCGCCGCCGCCACCGCGACGCCGCCGATCAGTCCGATGAAACCGAAGAATTCACGCGAGAAGCCGCGCCAGAATCCTCGTAGGGCGAAGAGGATCAAGACGATGGTCAAGATCACGTCGATCCGGTTCACCCTGGTACGCCCCGCCTTGACGCGCTGCCGTCACCGCTTCCCCACCACCACCACAACCAGTTCATGCCTCTCCGACGGCCCCACGCCGCCGGCTCTCGAGATCTTTACCTCGTCTTTGGCACCCGCCGCCAGCCCCAAAGGGGGGCAGCGGGTGCCGATGACGATGTTTCAGTGCTCAGCAGGCAGACTACCCACCATGCTGCGAGCGGCTCGCCTTGCGCAGGGCGCGCTTCTTCGCCGCCAAGGCTTTCTTCTTCTTCTTGACGCTCGGCTTCTCGTAATGCTCACGCTTACGCAGTTCGGATAGGATGCCGGCCTTCTCGCACTGCTTCTTGAAACGCCGGATGGCGCTCTCGATCGGCTCATTTTCCTTGACCCTCACTCCGGCCATAAATGGATCACCCCCCTCCGATGGAACCTGCGGAACCTGTACAGCTCGGTACGACTTCTCCTGAAGCTTCACCTGGAGCTTCATCTGGAGCTTCCTGGGATACGGTGAAGCTTTGTGGAGTGATTTGCGTCGGTTGTCGCGGCCCGCACACGGACGCGCGCTCGCGCGGGACGGTCGAGTACTGTAGAGCAATCTCGAATGGAGTCAAGAAAATCGCCCCTGGCGCGCCCCCGCGTCGTACCCGCAACCGGAGCGAACACCGCTGTGGCTGACGGCACGACCAGTTTCACACTGCCAAACGGCCTCCGTGTGCTCGTTCACGAGGACCGCTTCGCCCCGGTGGTCGCCCTCCAGGCCTGGGTACAGGTCGGCGCCGCTGACGAGCACGATCGCGAGGCCGGGGTCGCGCACGTACACGAGCACATGCTCTTCAAGGGCACCGCGCGCCGCGGCGTCGGTCAAATCGCCGCCGAGGTCGAGTCGGCGGGTGGGCAGATCAATGCGTTCACGACGCCAGATCACACCGTGTACCATCTCGTGCTGGCGGAGCGGCACTTCGGCACCGGGCTCGACATTCTCTCCGACGCGCTCCGCAATTCGACCTTCGACCCCGACGAGTTGGCACGCGAACTCAAGGTCGTGCTCGAGGAGTGGAAGCGCTCCGAGGACATGCCGGTCTCCCGTGGCTACGCGGAACTCTTCCGGAAGACCTTCCAGCGGCATCCCTACGGGCGACCCGTCATCGGATGGCGCAAGACCATCGAGAGCTTCGACCAGGCCATGGTCCTCGATTTCTTCCGGCGCTGGTACCTGCCGAACAATACCGTGCTGGTCATCGTCGGGGACGTCCGTGTGGCCGACGCGCGTCGACTCGTCGCCAAGACCTTCGGGCCCTGGAAGCGCGGCGTCATCCGTCGGCGCACCCGGCCGACCGAACCCGCCGCAACCCGCCCGCGATTCGCCGCCATCGACATGCGGGTGCAGGAACACCAACTCATTCTGGGATTTCCGATTCCCGGTGCCGCCGCGACCGATACCGTGGCACTCGATCTCCTGTCGTACATTCTGGCCGGGGGCGAGAGCACACGCCTCGTCCAGTCCCTCGAAGCCGAGAAGGAGCTGGCGAACTCGATCTCGGCCTTCGCGTACACGCCGCCCGACCCGGGCGTGTTCGTCGTCCTGGCGTCACTCGAGCGCCGCAAGATCAAACGTGCGGCGCGCGAAATCATGGCCGAGCTGGCGCGCATGCGCGATCAGCTCGTCAGCCCGGCCGACCTGGCACGGGCACGCGGCAACCTCGAAAGCGAGTTCGTCTATCGGAAGGAGTCGGTGCAAGGACGCGCACGTCTCCTCGGATACTCGCAGTGCGTGTTCGACGACGCGGCTTACGAGCATCGTTATCTCGCCGCCCTGGCCGGCGCGACGCGGGAGGACATCCAACGCGTCGCGCGCACCTACCTCGACCCCGCGCGGCTGCTCGGCATCCTCGTCGGCCCCGACGCCAAGCGGCTGGTGCCCAAAGCAGAGCTCACGGCACCCAGGCGTGCCCCGAACGGACGCCCGGCACGCGATCCGCGACCAGCGCGCGCCCCGCGCACACGACCCCGTGCCAGCGCCAGCGACATCCATACGCACCAGCTCGCCAACGGCGTACGGCTGATCGTGAAGGAGCACCCCGGCGCCCCCCTGCTCGCGCTGCGCGCGGCAACGCTCGGCGGCTTGCTGTTCGAGCGCTCAACGAATGCCGGCATCAACAATTTCCTCGCTGGCATGATGTCGCGCGGAACGCAGTATCACTCCCGGGCCATGCTCGGGCGCTCGATCGAATCGCTGGCCGGCTACCTGGACGCTTTCTCCGGGCGAAACTCCTTCGGCATCCGTGGCCAGTTCCTGTCGCGCCATGTCGAAGAAGCCTCGGACCTCTTCCTCGAGATGCTCCGCACGCCGACACTTCCGCCCGACGAGATCGAGAAGCGGCGCCGCGAAGTCCTCATCCAAGTCGCGCAACGCGACGACGAGCCCGCCCAGCGCGCCATCGAGCTGTTCTACGAAACCCACTTCCCGAGACATCCGTACGGGATGGCGATGCTCGGCACCCGCCAGACGGTGCAACGCTTCACGCGCCCGCAGCTCCTCGCCTATCATCGGCGCCTGCTCGCACCCGAGCGGCTCGTCGTGTCGGCCGTGGGCGACGTCGACGCGTCGTGGCTGCTGCACCGGCTCGAGACGGGTCTCGGGGATCTCGGCCGGGTCGCGCCGCTGCCGCTGCCGGCGCCCGCAGCACGCCTGACCAGCACGCGACGGGTGGCGCGGAAACTCGACCGCAAGCAGTCCCATTTCATCCTGGGGGTGCGCGGCTGCCGCATCGCCGACCCCGGTCGCATCGCGCTCAAGATGATCGAGGCCGTCCTGTCCCGCCAGGGAGGACGCCTGTTTCTCGAACTCCGCGACCGCCAGGGCCTGGCGTACTCGGTCTCGGCCTTCGCATCCGAGGGCGTGGCGCCCGGCGTCTTCGGCGTGTACTTCGCCTGCTCGCCCGATGTCCTCGAACACGCAATCCAGGGCGTGCTGATCGAACTCCAACGACTGCGCGACGATCTCGTGGGCCAGGACGAGCTGAACGACGCACGCCGCTACCTCCTCGGCAGCTACGACATCTCGCTCCAGACCGACGCAGCGCAAGCCGACGAGCTCCTCTTCAATGAGGTGTACGGACTCGGCCTCGACGGTGGCGCACGCTACCGAGAGGCCCTCGCGAGCATCACGCCCCTGGACGTCCGGGCCGCCGCCCGGAAATACCTCACCCTCGACGCCTACACCCTCGCGGTCGTCGGGCCGAGCACGCGGCCGCGAGGCGCGCGCCAGTAGCGCGTCGCGCGGCGTTCGAACGACGCAGAGATTCCCTAGGCGCCAAGGCGCGCGGGATGGTCGCTGAACATCGCGTCCACGCCAAGGGCGCGCAGGCGCTGCATGTCGATGGGGTCGTTGACGGTCCAGACCCAGACGCCGAGACCGCGACGATGCGCCTCCTGCACGACACCGCTGTCGACCAGCTTGCGCCGCGGGACGACGCAGCCGGCGTCGAGCTCCTCGGCAAGCGCCATGGCCGCCGAGACGGGTCCCCGCTGACACAGGATGCCCAGTCGCGCCCAGCCGGCCGCGGCACGCACGCCGCGCACCGCTTCGGTATGGAACGATGAAAAGATCACCCGCTCGGTCGCACCACACTGCTCGACGAGCGTGGTCACCGGACGCTCGATACGGCCCACGTCATCGACGCTCTTCAGCTCGACGTTGACGAGGGCACGACCGGCCACCAACTCGAGTACATCGGCGAGACGCGGAATACCGAGTCCCCGGAAGCGCTCGTCCTTCCAGCGACCCGCGTCGAGGCGACGCAGCTCCGCCCAGGTGTGGGCGCAGACCGGACCGATACCATCGGTCGTACGCTCGAGGGTTTCGTCGTGAATCACGACGAGCTCTCCATCGGCGGAGAGCTGGCAGTCGAGTTCGATCGCGTCCACGCCGAGCGCCAGGGCCTCCTCGAACGCCCGCAGGGTGTTCTCCGGAAAGTCGGCTGACGCACCCCGGTGGGCGATGCGGATGCAGCCGGCGGTCGCTCGTGCCCAGGTCCCAGCCACGATGACGCGGGCGTACTCGGATTTGGCACGAAAGGCGAACCCGTGGCATAAGCCGGCGCGGCAGGCCGCGACCGACGTAGTCGGGGTCGGCTACGAAAGCACGGCGACGGTATGGCGAGGCAGGCTGCAGCACGCACGGGAGTGTCCACACCCGACCAGTCCGCCTGGTTGGAGGTGACGATCCGCGTTCCGGCAACAAACGCCGAACAGCTCGGCGCCCTGCTCGTAACGCGAGGGTCCGAGGGCGTGATCACGAGTACGCACGAGCTCGGCCGCGGCGCACGACGCCGGGTCCACGAGACGGTCCGGGGCTTCTTTCCGAGCGCGGACCCCATCCGGGCGCGCCTCGCCGTCGACGCGGCCCTGAACGACCTCCAGAAGCGCGTACCCGGAAGCGCACTCCTGAAAGCCCAATGGCTCACCCTCGACGAACGCCTCTGGGAAATGGACTGGCGCGAGCACTTCCAACCGATCGTCGTCGGCACGTCGCTCGTGATCGTCCCGCCGTGGGACCGGACGGCGTACCCCGACCGTCGTCGCGTCGTCATTCATCCGGGGATGGCGTTCGGAACCGGGCAGCACGCCACCACGCACGCCTGCCTCGACGCGATCGAGATGCTCACCGACCCGCCGCCAGCGCGCGCACTGGATGTCGGCACCGGCACCGGGGTCCTGGCCGTGGCGCTCGCGAAGCGCGGCGTGCGTCACGTCCACGCCATCGATACCGATCCGCAGGCGGTCGCCGCGGCCCGCGACAACGTGCGCCGCAATCGCGTCGGGACGCGCGTACGCGTCACCGGGCGCGCACTTCCCCTCACAACGACCCCCGCCGTCACGCGCCGCAGCCAATACCCGCTGGTCGTCGCCAACCTCTACGTCGATGCACTCGTGGCCCTCGCCCCTACGCTCGCCGCACGGGTCGCCGCCGGCGGACATCTCGTCACCTCGGGCGTCCTGCGCACGCAACAAGGGCGTCTCCGCGGCGCGTTCGGCAAATCGCAGTGGCGGGTCGTCCGCGCCCGGCGGAGTGGCTCCTGGGTCACCACCGTGTTCACGCGACTCGAAACGCCCGCCTCGACGCGCAGACGGGGCGCAACCCGGCGGTCCCGGTAGCCCATGCCGCGCTTCTTCGTCCCCGCCCATGACATCACCGACGGGCAGGCTCGGCTCGAGGGCGGCGAGTTCCGTCATCTGCAACGCGTCCTGCGCCTGCGCGAAGGCGATCACCTGACCATCTTCGATGATGCCGGACACGAGCACGTCGGGGTCATCCTTTCGCTCTCCCCCCGCGCGGCCGCGGTCCGCATCCTCTCGACGACCACACCAGTGCGGGAGTCGCCGTTCCTCATCACGCTCTATCAAGGCATCCCGAAGGGTCGGAAGATGGATCTCGTCGTCGAGAAGGCCACCGAGCTCGGCACGCGATCGATCATCCCCTTCACGTCCGCCTTCTCGTCAGCCGGACCCTCCGCCGCTGCTGGGAAGATCGAGCGTTGGCAACGGATCGCACTCGCCGCCACCAAGCAGTCCGCGCGCACGCATGTGCCTACGATCGGCGCCAGCCTCACATTCCCCGAAGCGCTCGCGCAGGGCGCCGAGCACGCCCTGAAGCTCCTGCTGTACGAGGGTGCGGGCACGCTCCCACTGGCGGAACTCGCCGCGGGCAGCACCCTCCCGACGGCGCCGACGAGCGCCGCTCTGTTCGTGGGACCCGAGGGGGGGTTCAGCCGCGACGAGGCCCTCCAGGCCACCGAGCACGGATTCGCGCTCGTGAACGCCGGACCGCGCGTGCTCCGGACCGAAACCGCGGCGGTCGTCGCAGTCGCACTCGTCCAGGCCCGCTGGGGCGATCTCCGCGGCTGACCCCGCCCTCGGGCCCCACCAACAGGGCACGCGCCTTGTCTGCACCGGGGGCGGCGCGTAGCATGCCGCCGGTGAGCGACACGCCGCGTAGCGACGCTGCCTGGGCGGCGGCCGCGCCCGATCTTCCCCCCTTTCCGCGCCCGCGTCCGCCCGCACCCGCACCGCCGCCGGTCGAGTACGTCGGCTATTCCGTTCGCGCCACCGCCCTCGCGATGGACCTCATCATTCTCGGGGCCTCCGGCGTGCCGCTCTTCCTCGCCGGCACCGCGGGCGTCCGCGCCGGCTTCGTCTTCCTCGACATCCCGGCACCCGTCACCACCGAGGCCGCGCTCGCGACCCTGGCCCCGTCAGCGTGGGGCGTCATGGCACTCGCGTACTTCACGTTGCTGCACCGCGGTCACGGCCAGACCATCGGCAAGGCCGCGGTCGGAATCCGCGTACGCTCGCGCAACCTCGAGGCCATCGGAACGGTGCGGAGCTTGCTGCGCGCATTTTCGTACTTCCTGTCCTCCACGCTCTTCGGCGCTGGCTTTCTGCTGGCGGCCCTCACGCCACGCCACCGTGCCTGGCACGACTACGTCGCCGGAACGTGCGTGGTGCGCACAGCGCCCGAGGAGGCCTAACGTGGCCGGACTCCGACTCGCCATCATCGTCGACCCGCTGTCGCGGATGCTCCCCGACAAGGACACGACCTTCATCCTGATGCTGGAGGCACAGCGTCGCGGCCACACGCTGTTCGCCATCGATCATCGCGATCTCTTCACCAAAGGCCCCGACGTGCACGCCATGGCGCGACGCGCCGAGGTACATCGCCCCTCCGCACCGGGAGAACCGCACTGGACGCACTTCGAGTCCAGCATCGTCGCCCTCGCCGACTTCGACGCCGTGCTGATGCGGAGCGATCCCCCATTCGACGACGACTATCTCTACGCGACGCATCTCCTCTCATTGGTCGAGGAACGCGGCGTCTTCGTGATGAACCGGCCGCGCGGCCTCCGCGACGCCAACGAGAAGCTCTACGCGCTGAACTTTCCCGATTGCATCCCCCGGACGCTGGTCACCCGCGACATGGGACAGCTGAAGCAGTTTCTCGCGGAGCTCGGCGGCGAGATGATCGTCAAACCTCCGCACGGCTTCGGCGGCCTCGGCATCTTCCACGTCCACGCCGACGACCGGAACCTGAACGCCATCCTGGAAACCATGACCGACAACGGCCGGAAGCTCCTGATGGCCCAGGAATATCTCGCAGCGGTCCGCGAACTCGGCGACGAGCGGGTCATCCTCCTCGACGGCGAGCCACTCGGCGCCGTCGCCCGCGTCCCGCGCGACGACGAGCACCGCAGCAACATCCATGTCGGCGGATCGGTCAAGAAGGTCGTCATCGGCGACCGCGAGCGCCGTATCTGCGAGCGGATCGGGCCCCGGCTTCGCGCCGATGGGCTCCATTTCGTGGGGATCGACGTCATCGGTGACCATCTGACCGAAGTCAACGTCACCAGCCCCACGGGCATCCAGGAGATCGATCAGCTCGACGGCGTCCAGCTCGAGACCCCGGTCATCGAGTTCGTCGAGCGTAAGGTAGCCGAATTGAAAAGGTAACACCCCGATGTTAGGCTCCGCCGCTTGCGGAAGGAGAGGGGTTGCACCTTCGGCAAAGCGTCGCAGCGGGGCGGGCAGGTAGCTCAGTCGGTAGAGCAGGAGACTGAAAATCTCCGTGTCGGCGGTTCAATTCCGTCCCTGCCCACTTTGAATTGTTCGTGGTCATCGGTACTTAGCGGCTGGTCTTCGCCAAGTGCCAGCATCGAGAGCACCTGGAAACCGTAACAGTCGTCGAAACGCCGCCGGAACCCAGCAGCAGACCTCCGCTCCGGAATACTACAACTCGTGCAGCCTTGCGCGTGTCACCCCCCGGGCACTAAGACGGGTCGCGAGGTCGAATGAACGCACCCGTGCCAGCTGCGTTCGGCTCAGAAATAAGAGAAGGGATCAGACATGCAAAGACATCGTTCCACTATCGCTATTCTGCCGCTGCTCGCCGCCATCCTCTTGGCCCCAACACTCCTGTACGCCGGGGTGCAGGACACGCCCGATGGCATGCGCACCATGGTCAACAGTGACGTCGGCGTCGAACGCTGGGCGATCACACGGCATCCTGATGGGTCGCTGACCGGGAACGTGTTCCGGTCCGATGGTGGAGACCCGGCGTTCATCGCCTGCACCGCCAACGCAGAGCCTGAAAGCTACAACTGCCAGGGCGGCGATGGATGTCTCACCCCTCCATCCGAGCCTGGGCAGAGTACGCGAGGGACCTCAGATAGTCCGGTCGGTGACATTCTGTTCGCCAGCAAGGACGTCGGGGCAGAGCGATGGGCCATCACGCTGAACGCGGATGGAACGCTGACCGGGAACGTCTTCAACTCTGACGGCAGCCCGCCGGCCTTCATCTACTGCGAGCCCGAGGGATCGATGTTCCGCTGCTTCGGCGCCGATCAATGCCTCGAGGAGCCCTGCGGCGGCGACTACGACGAGATCGGTCTGGTCTCGCTCCCGGGTGACTTCTTCGAACTCCCCGCCGGCTGCGAGGACAGCTACTCGCTGATCAGCGACAACGTCCCGCTGAGCGAGGACTTCTTCAAGCCGGTCGATGGATCATGTGCGGTGGAGAGTGAACTCACCGTCACCAGCCGCCCCGGCGGCGACCTCGACTCCGGTTGGACCGGAATCGCGCACGACAACGAGACGCCCTCCGAAGTGTCGGTCACTGTCGGCCTCGACTGCCCGGATGGGGAGAATTGCACCGTCGATGGTACCGAGCTCGTCGATGACCTCTTCGGCGCGCCGCTGCCACTCTCGTCGGGCGGTGTCCCGGTCTGCGTCCTCAACATCTTCCGTGAGGCCGTCGACGGCACCTACACCTGTTCGGATGGTTGTGGGGAAAGCGACGTCCTCCTCGAGTCGCAGGTCTTCCTGGTGCAGGACATCGCGAAGCCCTGCCCGATCTGCGTGGGCGACGACGGATTCAACGACGGCGCCAAGAACGGTACCTGCGACGGCGGCACCACCGACGGCGCCGCGTGCGACGCAGGCGCGAGCGATCCGAGTTTCGGGGACACCTCGCTCGACTGCCTGCCGACCGGCAGCAGCGTCGGCGAGCTCGAGATCAACCTCGCGCCCGCGACGACGGGCTCGATCTCGATCGACTCGAGCATCGACTGCGCCTCACCGCTGTTCCCGCCCGGAACCTGCTACTGTCCGGACCAGATCCAGCCAAACGCCTGCATCGACGGCATCTGCACCGAGGGCGAATGTCTGGCGAACGATCCGGATGGCCTGTGCTCCAACGAGCGGTTCCGCTCCTGCCGTCTCGAGTTCGGGAGTGAAGATTGCGACGACACGTTCCCCGGCTCGGGCAACTGCGTCGCAAAGAACCGCCCGTGCTTTGGCACCAACATCTCGGCCGTGGGCGAATGCGCCCCTCCGGGCGAAGAAGGCACGCTCGTGTCGTTCTTCTGCATCCCCTCAACCCGGGCCGCCGCCATCAACACCACGGCGGGACTCCCCGGACCAGGTCTGGTGCAACTCAGGGGAACCAGCATTCGAACGCCGCAGTAACGTAACCTAGAAACAACGCACCACGAGCACAAAGGGGCTCCCCGCACCGTCGGGGAGCCCCTTTTCTCTTTCGTCCGGACCACCTTGCGGGGCGAAAGACGCCTGATCTACGCTCGGAGGCCCGATGCTCACGCGCCGGCGGACCGGACGCTAGCGCAGGCACTAGCGCGCATGCGGCGTGACTTCGCGGGCATACGTGCGTAGCGGGGTCGGCTACCCTGATGGGGATGGGCAATACGTTCGTCACCGTCTGGACGTTCGTCGGGTACATGGGCTCGGCGGCAATCGTCGGCGCCGCCCTCGTGGCCATCGAACGGAAGTTCGCCTGGCGACCGAGCCCATGGCCCGGGGTACTCCTGCTCTTTGCGGCCTTTGCGTGCATCGACTCGTACTGGTTTCCGCTGGCCTACGCGGTCGATCTGGCGTGCACGATGGACGTCGCCCCCCTGAACGGCCCCCCGGAAGTGGGGCCCGTCCGCATTCCCGATCTGTTCGCCCCCGATGCGTGGGATGCGATCGCGTGGATCGGGCAGGTTGTCGTCGCGACCCACGTGGCCCAATGGCTCGGGACGGCGGCCGCAGCCGGGCGTGAGTTGTCATCCTGACCTGATGGTCGCGTAAGGGCGCGAACCGCCAATGAATCCCCCAAACCCCTTGCCCTGGCTACACCCGATTCGCTATATCGCAGTGGTCCAAGGAAACGCCGGCCCGGTCGGGAGTTCTGCCGACAGGACGGGGCGCTCCTGAGTTTCGTAACATCTGAGGCCGACACTACGCTCCGCGCTGAGGGGGATCATCCTATGCACAACTCGGGTCGCACGCTCCGTACGCTGGTACTCGCCGTCACCGCGCTCGCCTTGTTCCTCGGCCCACGATCGGCGGCCGCGTTCGACTGCTCGCCGGCGCCCCAGGAAGGCTGTCGCGGCACGACGCGCCCCCTGAAGTCGAAACTGAATCTCCGAAACGGCGTACGGCCGGACAGACAGAAGCTGGTCTGGAAGTGGTTCCGCGGCGAAGAGACGACGATCGCAGACTACGGCGATCCCACGACGACCGATGACTACGCCGTCTGCATGTACAACGGCGTCGACGAGGTCGTGTACCAGTCGGTGGTTCCCGCCGGGGCCACGTGCAGAGGCGGCAAGCCGTGCTGGAAACAAGTAGGCGACCGCGGCTTTGCGTTCCGCGACGGCCAGGCGCACTGGGACGGCATCACCAAGGTCCGACTCACGCGCGGCGAGGAAGGACACGCCCGCATCGTCATCAAGGGGAGCGGCGCGAACTTGAACCTGACCGCCCTGCCCCTCGGCCTGCCGACGGCGGTACAGCTCCAGGCTACCCACGGCCGATGCTGGGAGGCGTTCTTCAGCCTCGATGGCGCTCGCCGCAACAACGAGACGCGCTTCGGCGGCCGCTCGAGTCTCCAGTAGACGAGATTCAGTAGCGCCCTACTTGAAGCCCGCCGAGCAGCGCCCTACTTGATGCCGCTCCACCACGCCGGCTGCTCGCCGTAGTGGGCAACCACGCGATCGGTGAGGGTGTCGAAACGCCGATCGATCCCGTCAATACGGCTGACGATCCGTTGACGCCGATTGCGCAAGCGCACCACGTGCCCCGCGCGCATGTTGTGCACGGTATTCGCCCGCCCGACGGTGCCACTGACGGTGACGGGCTTCTCGCCGTCGGCGATTTCGTCGTCGAGATCCTTCAAGTCGCGCACCGCGGCGATGCGCTCGCTCCGAAGGTCGTTTCGTTGCAACGAGAACGACACCGAGGCGCGATCACCCGCCAGGGCCGGCGCGGCAAGCAGGAGCAGCACCAGAACGAGAGCGAGCGTCGATGCCGCAGGCACACCCGTCGACGCCGCAGCCCGCGGCTGCCGCCCACGCGACACCGCAGCCGTCATCCCGTTCGCTGCCGAGCGCACCAGACCTCGAGGCTCCATCGATCCCTGCCCCCCGTGCGGCCGACCGCCGCGACTATCCAGTGTAGGGCGGGCCGCCCGTCGCGACTACGGTAAAAGTAGCCTACCGGTCGTCGTTCCGGCGCGCGCGACGCGCATGGCGCTCGAGCTTCCACCGCGCCCACCGGAGACGCACCGACGCCCGCAGCCCGCTGGCGAACCGCGGCGCAAGCATGTCAGTGAACATGCGATACTTCTCGCGGGTATACGGGTACCAGTTGGCTTCGATCTTCGCCGAGTCCTGGTCGATCAGCACCGACTTCACGTTGCAAAAGCTCCGCAGGCCCTGGGCACCTCTGACGCGCCCAAAGCCACTGTGCTTCCGCCCACCGAAGGGAAGCGCAGGATTCGCCTGGGTCGCCATGACGTTGTTGATGGAGACACTGCCGCAGTCGAGACGCCGGGCCACCCGCCGGGCGCGGACGAGATCGTGACTCCAGACACTGGCGGTCAAGCCATACTCGGAGTCATTGGCACGCCGGACGACCTCATCCTCGGTCTCGAAGCTCAACAGCGGAATCAGTGGGCCGTACGTCTCCTCACACACGAGCCGCATGTCGTCGGTGACCTCGTCCACGACCATGGGCGGCACGAGTCGCGACACACCGTTCCAATCGCTTCCCGTCAGGAGCACGGCGCCCTTCGCCTGCGCATCGGCCAGGTGGTCGGCCACGATACGCACCTGGGCGTCCGTGGTCATCACGCCAACGTCGGCGTCGCCGTCGGTGTCGATCTCCTGCTTGATCCGCTCCACCTCGCGGACCAGCGCGGTCTTGAACGTCTCGTAGATCGGAGCGTGGACATACAGTCGCTCCACCGACGTCGATGATTGGCCCGCATTCGTGAGTGCCCCCCAGGCGGCCCCGGCCGCCGCGCGCTCGATGTCGACATCCTCGAACACGAGCATCGGATCCTTGCCACCGAGGGCGAGCTCGACCGGCACCAGCGACGAAGCCACCTGCGCCAGAATCTTCTGCCCGGTGCGTGCGCTGCCGGTGAAGAAGACCTTGTCCGGCCGTTGATCGACGAGCGCCGCCGCAACTTTCCCCGTCCCGTAGACGACTTGCGCCCAATGCGGCGCGAACCCCGCCTCCGCGAGCAGACTCTCGATCAACCCTTCGAGGGACGCCCACTCCGACGGCTTGTGAATCACGGTATTGCCGGCCAGGAACGCCGACGCGATCGGCACGAGTGCGTGGGAGAACGGATAGTCCCAGGGAGCGATCACCAGGACCGTGCCGAGCGGTTCGTACCAGGTCCACGACTGCTTCCCCGGAAGCGCTGCGCGCGGCGGCTCCTGCTGATCCCGAAGATGCGCGACGCCTTCGTGCTCGAGCCAGTGCAGCGCATCGACCACACCCAGCACCTCGGAGAGGAGCGCATCGGTGCGCGTTTTGGCGGTGTCGGATTGAAGGTGATCGATGATCGACTCACGCCGCGTGAGCACGGCGTGCCGCAGCGCGCCGATCCGCTGCGCGCGTTCGTCCAGCGTCAGTCGCGCCAGCGACCTTGCGCCCGCTCGCGCCTGCTCGGCAGCACGCACCGCGGGCGAGATCGAGCGGGGCCGCTCGGGCCGTGGCCGCGGCGCCACGGGCACCACGTCGGTCGCCTCGGTCCCGGGCTCGAAAACGCGCGGCGACCACTCCAGCAACGCATGGACTGATGGACCGGAGCCGACGTCAGAGTAGTAGAGCGCCATCACGACGCGCTTGATCGCGACATTGAGCGCCCGGACCATCGTCGCCACCGACGCGGGAAAGCGCTCGGGCCGCTCGGCACTCGCGCACCAGGCACGCAGAATGGGACGCGGCGTGAAGCGAAAGACCCCGAGCAGGCGGCGCACACGGTCACGCTCGACCTGGGGCATGTCCATGAGGATGCGATCGGCCGCGGCGGCGCATTCCGATCCCGAGAACGACGGAAGCTGCTCGTCTCCAGGAATCAGCACGTCGCCGATCGCCAGTAGCCCGAGCAACTGCCGCGGTGTGAGGAACTGGACACCGCTCATGCGCGCGCGTCCTCGAGAATGCGCTCGGCCGCCATCAACGACAGGGCCATGACCGTGAACGCAGGATTGAGACCCGGAGCGTTGGGAAAAATGCTGGAATCCGCGGCGTACACATTGGGACATCCGTGCAGCTGGAAGGACGGCGACGTCACCGAGACCGCCGGATCCGTCCCGAGCACACATCCGCCCATCAGATGCTGGCCGAGGACCATCTGCCCCTCGACCACCTCGCGAACGCCCGTCGACGCAAAGATGTTCCGGACGGCCTGCACGCCCTGCTCGCGGCGTCGATGATCGTCCGCGTTCAAGCGCTTCTCGACGTGATCGAGATGAATCCGCCCCGGTTCGGTGTCCCGAACCACGACCTCGATACCGGCGAGATGGGTGATGTCGCGCATCAGACGCTGATGGGCCGCACCAAACCCCGGCACCTGCATGGCGAGCGCGACTGGCGGCGCGAACACATTGTCGAGCTTGAATCCGCCGCGCCGGAAGGTTGGCTCGTCGGAGGTGTACGACTGAAGCGGGCCGAAATGCGCCCCGACCGGCTCGTCGTAGCGCCCGAGCACCATGGACTGCGGGTGGACGTAGAAGTGATGGCCGAGCGCCGGCAGCGAGGACGCCAGGGGCGAGTTCAGAAGCAAGCGGGCGTTGCCGATAGCGCCCGCGGCCAGCACGAGGCGCCGACCGCGAAACGTCGAACGCGCGCCGCTCGCCGTGCGCCCGGTGACCGCGACCTCATCCACCTCTGCAATGACCCGCTCGGCCGCGAACTGGGGCACGAGCGCCAGTCCCGCCTCGAGCGCACGCGGCAACACCGTGACGGGCGTACTCTGCTTGCTCCCGATCCGGCATCCCATCAGGCACTCGATGCAGCAGTTCCCGTCCTGGTACCGACAATCGCGCACTGCACGCTGGACGGGCACGTAGCGATAGCCATTGCGCTCGCACCCCTGCCGGAAGATCTCGGCGTTGCCGTTGCGGTACCCTTCGGGCACGGCCTGGATACTGATCCTCTCCGCGACGCGGTCGTACCAGGGCTCGAGTGCAGGCCGGGTGCAGAACGAGACCCCCGAAACCTCGCGCCAGGCATCGAACGCGAGATCGTCGAAGCGCTCGAGCACCGCGCGGCTGACGACCGATCCCCCACCGACGACCTTCGGCCGCAGAAACCCGATGCGCCCGTCCCGGGCAAGCTCGATCCCGCCACCCCAGTAGAGCTGAGCGTGGGCGTCGATCTCGCGACGGGGATAGGTCTCGCGATCGAGGTGGGCGCCCGCCTCGAGCATCACGCAGCGCAACCCAGCACGGGACAGCTCGTCGGCGATGAATGACCCTGAGACCCCACCCCCGACGATGACGACGTCGTACCCGGACTGGTTCTCGTCGAACGTCAATCGCCCCTACGCGGCATACATCCGCTCAATGACGTCCTGATACTTCTCGGCAATGGGCTTCCGCTTGAGCTTCATGGTCGGCGTCAGCTCGTCACCGCCTGGCAACCAGTCCTCGGCCAGAAGCGTGAACTTCTTCACCTGCTCGACCCGCGAGAGCTTGCCATTGGCGGCATCGACACCTTCCTGCACCGCGGCGATCACGGCCTCGCTGGTCGCCAGTGCCGCGGGCGAGGCATCCGCCAGGTCGTGCTGCTTCGCCCACGCGACGGCGTACTCGGGATCGAGCACGATCAACGCCGTATTGTAGGGACGGCGATCGCCAATCACACACACCTGCCCGATCAGCGGGCTACCGCCCTTCATCGTGCCCTCGATGTTGGCGGGCGACATGTTCTTGCCGGCGGCGTTGATGATCAGCTCTTTCTTGCGATCGACGATGCGCAGATACCCCTGGTCGTCGAACGCGCCGATGTCCCCGGTCGCCAGCCAGCCGTCGGATCCGATGGTCTCGGCGGTTTTCTCGGGCTGATTCCGATAGCCGACCATGATGTTCGCGCCACGGATGAGCACCTCTCCGTCCGCCGCCAGCTTGATCTCGATCCCCGGCGCCGCTTTGCCCACGGTACCCAACCGGATCTCCCCTGGAGGGTTCACCGTGCCGATACCGCACGTCTCCGACATGCCCCACCCTTCGCCGAGCGGCACACCGATGCCATGGAAGAACTCGAGGACGTCGCGCGGCGTCGGCGCGGCGCCGGTCCCGACGACGGTGGCCTCATCGAGGCCCAGGAGCGCGCGGAGGGGATGAAACATCTCGGTATCGGCTTTGCCCACGCGGACGGCCAGATCGTCCGGCACGGATTCGGACGCCTGCTCCAGCTGCACCTTCTGCACCGCCGCCGCAATCGCGTCCCTCACAGGGCCGCTCTGCTCGGCCGGCATGCCGGCAAGCTGCGTCTCGATGCCGGCTTTCATCTTTTCCCAGATGCGCGGCACGGCGAAGAAGAAATGGGGGCGCACCTTCGGCAGGACCGCAATGATCTCACGCGGATTGGGACAGGTCGTGATCGACGCACCCATCAGCACGGGCAGGTAGTAGCCGAAGGCCCGCTCCGCGATGTGCGCCGTCGGGAGCCAGGAGATGACGCGACCATTGACGGGAAGCTGTGTCGACTGGTTCAGGCTCTGCACGACACTCATCAGATTCCGGTGCGAGAGCTGCACGCCCTTCGGAGGCCCCGTCGTCCCGGACGTATAGATCAACGTGAGCAGATCGTCGGGGGCCACTGCACCCGCCGCCGCCTCGAGATCGAAACCGGCGTTCGCGCCCTCGACCATGCCGAGCGCAGTCGCCCCGGTGGGGGTCTCCCCATCGATGATGATCAGATGCTCCAGATTCGGAAGCGATGCCCGGGCTTCGAGAAAGGGCTTCAGGAATGCCTGCTCGACGATGGCGATCCGCGCCCCCGAGTCTCCAACGACATACGCGATCTGTTCCGGCGGAAGCGTCTGGTAGACCGAAAAGGGCACCGCACCGAGCAGCACTGCTGCCAGATCGGCCACGGCAAACTCCGGCCGATTGGCGAGCATGAGCGCGATGGTGTCCCCACGCTCGAGCCCCAGGCCCGCCAGGCCGCGCGCGAGGTTCGCCGCACGCTCGCGGAGCGCCCGGTACGACAGCGAGGTGGCGTCGTCCATCGTACGAACGGCGATCAGCTCGGGATACGCATCGACAGTCCTGCGAAATCCCTCGGTAAAGGTCGATGCCTCGATCATGCCCTCGGTGCGGTCGCTCATGGTCCCTGCGCGTAACGTCAGGAGTTCGACATTGTCAAGCAATCGCCCCGGGGTCACGATCGCCCGACGCCGAGCACGCCCGCGGCACGCGATCACGGGGAAAATCCACGCCCCGCGCTCGAAGTGCCACCCGTACCCTCCCCGCGGATCTCTAGCCCTGCGCGCCGGACCGCGTATCATGGTGATGTGGAAGCACCGGCCCAACGCGGGACCCGGAGCGGCGGCCGACTCACGCTCGTGTTCCTCGGGATCGCTGCCATCGTGCTGGTCGGGCGTGTGGCCGGCCCCTCCATCCCAGCGTTCGCTGCCTGGGTGGAACGTCTCGGCCCGTGGGGCCCGGCCGCCTACATCGGAGGCTACATCGTCGCCTGTATCGCCTTCGTCCCCGGCTCGCTCCCAACGATGGCCGCGGGAGCGCTCTTCGGCCTCGGGTGGGGAACCCTCTATGCGTTCATCGGCGAGAGCCTGGGGGGCATCGCCGCCTTCCTGGTCGCGCGGCGTATCGCCCGCCCCCTGGTGGAACGCCGCCTCGCGGGGACGCCACGATTCGCCGCGATCGATCGTGCGGTCGCCGTCCGCGGGTTGCGCATCGTCATGCTGCTCCGGCTGTCCCCCGTCTTCCCGTTCAACTTCCTGAACTACGCACTCGGTGTCACCAGCGTCCGCCTGACGGACTACGCGCTGGCCTCGGTCGCGATGCTCCCGGGAGCCTTCCTGTACGTGTACTACGGCAAGCTGATCGGCGATGTGGCCAAGCTGGCCAGCGGCGAGACCGTCGGCACCGACACCGGCTACTGGGCGCTGCTGGCGCTCGGCCTGGTGGCCACGGTCGCCGTCACCACGGTCATCGCCCGTCTGGCGAGCGCTGCCGTGCGCGAGGCCACCGAGGAGCATGCCCAGGAAAATGCCGCGCAGCGCCACGCCGAAAGCACTCCCGAGAACGGTCGCCATGGCGGCACCCGGGGCACCCCCGGGGACGATCGCCGCGACCACCCCGACGACTTCGTAACTTCCTCGCCTACCAGCCCAAAGGACTAGGGCATGGATGAACAACACCAGGAGCACGCAACGGCGGCCGATGCCGCGGGATTCCCGTGGTCGCGCATTGCCCTCGCCGCAGGCGTGGTCGTCGCCGCGATCGTGCTCGGACGCTCTGCCGGCGCCTACCTCGGTGATTTCACGGCCTGGGTCGAAAGCCTCGGCGTCTGGGGACCGGCCGTCTTCATCATCGGCTACGCGGTTGCCGTCGTCGCATTCGTCCCCGGCTCCGTGTTGACGCTGGCGGGGGGTGCGATCTTCGGTCTCGGCGCCGGCACGGCCTATGTCTTCGTCGCAGCCACACTCGGCGCGACGGGGGCGTTTCTGGTCGCCCGCACCTTCGCCCGCACCGCCATCGAGCGCCGCCTCGCCAACAACCCGCGCTTCGCCGCCATCGACCGCGCCGTCGCGGTGCAAGGTCGACGCATCGTCTTTCTGCTACGCCTGTCGCCGGTGTTCCCGTTCAGCCTGCTGAACTACGCGCTCGGCCTCACGAACGTCCGCCTGGCCGACTACGTCGTCGCGTCGTTCGGCATGCTCCCCGGCACCTTGCTCTACGTGTACTCCGGCAGCGTCGTGGGCGATGCCGCCGTCCAAGCCGGCAGCGGCGGCAGCGCCGATGCGGCCTCCTGGACCATCAGGATCGTCGGCCTCGCCGCGACGGCCGTCGTGACCATCCTGGTCACGCGCATCGCGCGCAAAGCCCTCCAGGACGCAACGGGCGAAACCGCGTAGCGCCTCATCCGGTGCTGCCCCCGCGCGGCGCTGCCGCGCGATGGGCGTCGACCCGCGAAGTGAATTCGCGGGTCTCCCTCTCCTAGCCGCCCGAGCCGAGGGCGCGGTCGAGGTTGAAGGCGGCGCTGATGAGGGCGAGATGGGTGAACGCTTGCGGGAAGTTGCCGAGGGCCTCGCCGGACGGGCCGGTCTCCTCGCCGTAGAGGCGGAGATGGTTGGCGTGGCCGAGCATCTGCTCGAAGATCAGCCGGCCTTCCTCGAGTCGCGCCCGATCGGCTTTGCCCGCGCGCGTCAGCGCCTCGACGAGCCAGAACGTACAGATGTTGAACGTCCCCTCCTCGCCTTCGAGCCCGTCCTCAGCCTGATCGAGGTTGTAGCGATGGACGAGGCCGTTCGAGACGAGACCGCCCTGCGCCGGTGACTGATTCATGGCGTCGAGGGTCGCCAGCATGCGCGGGTCGTTGGGCGAGAGGAAGAACACCAGGGGCATGGTGAGATTGGACGCGTCGAGCGCGTCGGAACCGTAGAACTGGGTGAAAGCCTGCCGGTCTGCGTTCCACCCGTGGGTCATGATGTCTTCGTAGATCGCGTCGCGGGTCTTCAGCCACCGCTCGCGATCCGCCGGGAACGAACGCTTGTCGGCGAGTCGCAGCCCGCGATCGAGCGCCACCCAGCACATGAGCTTCGAGTACACGAAATGCTGCTGGCCCGAGCGGACCTCCCACACCCCTTCGTCGGTACGCTGCCAGTTGTCGCACACCCAGTTGATGAGCTTCCGGAGCTCGATCCAGAGGTCGTACGAAATGGGCGCACCGTACTTGTTGTAGAGATAGACCGAATCGAGGAGCTCGCCGTAGATATCGAGCTGGAGCTGCCCGTACGCCCCGTTGCCGATCCGCACCGGCCCTGAACCGCGATAGCCCTCGAGATGGTCGAGTGTCTCCTCGGTGAGTTCGTGGCGGCCGTCGAGGCCGTACATGATCTGGAGCGAACCATCCGGACCGAGTTCGTGGCAGCGGGCCTCGAGCCAGCCCATGAACGCCGCGGCCTCCTCGGTGAAACCGATCCGCATGAGCCCATAGAGCGTGAACGCCGCGTCGCGAATCCAGGTGTAGCGATAGTCCCAGTTGCGGACGCCGCCGAGATCCTCGGGCAGGCTGCAGGTCGGGGCCGCCACGATCGCGCCTGTCGGCTCGAACGTGAGAAGCTTCAGCGCCAGTGCCGAGCGGTGCACCGTCTCGCGCCAGCGACCGCGATAGGTGCTCTGGGAGAGCCACTTCCGCCAGTAGTTGACGGTGGTCTTGAAGAGATGATCGGCCTCGGCCATGGAGATCGCATCGCGGCTCCCCTGCGGGTCGTGCTCGCGGAGGACGAACTCGGCCTCCTGGCCCTCCTCGAGCCTGAACTCTCCGACGACGCCCCCCTCCTCCGCACGCAGCGGCACCGCAGTACGGAGGTCGAGCGAAAGATTCGGAGCGTGAAAGATGGCGCCGGACTCGTCGATCGTCGTCTCGTGACGATCGCGTGCATAGTTGAAGGCGGGCTGGCACATCATCCGGAAGGTCATCGAACCCCGGATCGCACTGACCCGACGCACGAGCCAGCGCGCGCCCTGCTCGCCCGCCGGCACGCCGACCGGCATGTAGTCGGTGACCTGCCCCACACCGTCGGGCGCGAGAAACCGCGTCACCAGGACGTTCGAGTCGGGCCAGTAGAACTGCTTGTGGCGCACGCCCTCGCAGGTCGGTGCGATCTGAAAGCGCCCACCCTTGGTATCGTCGAGAATGGCCGCGAAGACGCTCGGCGAATCGAAGTAGGGGAAGCAGAACCAGTCGATCGAACCGTTCATGCCGACGAGCGCTGCCGTCCGCATGTTTCCGATGAGTCCGTGATTCTCGATCGGCTGATAGGCCATGGTGAGATCGAGTCTACGCTAGCGCGTCCACGCCAGCCACCGCGAAAAGAGCCGCTTCACGAACGGCGTCAGACGGGTCCGATTGTAGGCATCGCCCGTCTGGCGGATCGCCTCCGCCTGCGTGGGGTACGGATGGATCACATTCGCGAGCGCACCGAGCCCGACCTTCGCGGTCATCGCCAGGGTGAGTTCGCCGATCATCTCGCCCGCATGCCGGGCGACGATCGTCGCCCCCACGATGGTGTCGGTGCCCTTCTTCACATGCACCTTGACGAAGCCATCCTCCTCGCCATCGACGATCGCACGATCGACCTCGGCGAGCTCCCGGGTAAACGTCGTGACCTCCATACCCGCGCGGGCCGCCTCGTGCTCGTACAGACCGACGTGGGCCACCTCGGGATCGGTGTAGGTACACCACGGAATCGTGAGTGCACTCAGGGTCTTCCGCCCCCGGAACAGCGTGTTCTGGATCACGATCCGCGCCGCGAAGTCGGCGGCGTGGGTGAACTTGTACTGCATACAGATGTCACCGGCCGCGTAGATCCTGGGATTCGTGGTCCGGAGTCGATCGTCGACCTCGACGCCCTGGCGTCCGTACGCGACGCCGACCCCCTCCAGGTTCAAGCCCTCGATGTTGGGGGCGCGCCCGACCCCGACCAGGATCTCATCGACCGTCACGCCATGCTCCGCCCCGTCGCGCTCGAAGTGCACCGTCTTCCCGTCGGGCCCGGACGACACGCGCGTCACCTTGGCGTCCATCTCCAGGCGCACTCCGTCGTGGCGGAACGCGCGCTGGACGATCTCGGCGGCGTCGGCATCCTCGCGCGGCAAGATATGATCAACGTCGTTCAGCAACACGACGTCCGAGCCGAGACGGCGAAACGCCTGCGCCAACTCGCACCCGATCGGCCCCGCACCGATCACGGCCAGCCGGCGCGGGCGCGCCGTCAGGGAGAACACGGTCTCGTTGGTGAGGTACCCGGCCTCACCCAAGCCCGGGATGGGCAGCTCGATCGCACGGGCGCCGGTGGCGATGACGGCGTGCTTGAACCGCAACGACGCGCCCTCGACCTCGACCCGATCGCCGCCGGCGAAGCGCGCGTCGCCGAGAAACACGTCGACGCCGAGTTCGTCCCGGAAGCGCTGCACGGAATCGTTGCGGCTGATCCGCGCCCGCAACCGACGCAGGCGCTCCATCGTGGCCGCAAAGTCGACATCCATCCCCGCCGGCACCGTGACCCCGAACGCCCCGGCCTCACGCACGTCGGCGACGGCGCGGGAGGCCCGGATGACACACTTCGACGGTACGCACCCGACGTTCAGACAATCGCCCCCCATGAGGTTGCGCTCGATCAGCGCCACTTTGGCCCCCAGGCCGGCAGCGCCGGCCGCCGTCACCAACCCCGCCGTCCCGGCCCCGATCACGACCAGATTGTACCGCGACGCCGGCGTCGGGTTGGTATACCCGGCGGGGTGTACGTGCTCGACCAGCGTCCGGTTGTGGTCGTCTTCGGGTAAGACACGTGCCGCATCCATAAGGGAGATCCTTTCGCAACCGCGCCCCGAGGCCGGGGCCGGTCTCTGTGGAGATAGCCGGCCAGGGCACGCAAGTTACACTGCACCGAGACTGCTGCTTCGCGCACGACGCCGGATGCCGTCAAGCGTCCCCGCAGCGCCGTGCCGGCCCCCGCAACCCGCTTGACTCTCCCGGCCGAACCGGGGCAAGAACCGATCCGCACCCGTACCGCACGCAGTGGAGGAATTCTGATGGCACACCCAACCGGCAAAGAGCTTCGTGAGGCGATCGACCTGCTGGTGGCCGGCGCCGGCGGCTACGGCAAGCTCCACGAGCGCCTGTGCCGGCTGAATGCGTTCGTCTCCCGCAAAAGGCCGCCAACCCAGGATGTCCTGGCCGACCGGCTCTACAATCTGACCGGAGGACTGCGCCGAAACGTCCCGGCCACGGTCGCGTTTCACACGGTCTGGGCCGAGATCATCACCCAGGCCGTCTCCGACGACGACGACAAAAAGCTCTCCGAGATCGCCGATCGCATCAACGCCACCCTGACCGAGAACGAGCATGGCGTCCGCGAGGATCAGAGCGATGCCCTCGACGCAGCGCTCGGCGAGTACGAGCAACTCCTCGCCGGGACGATCGGTCCGGTGGAAGCGCGCTTCGAGATGCTCTTCAAGGCGGTGCCGCCCGTCGCGGAGCGTCTGCGCGCACGCCCCCTACCGACCGCAACCCCGGCGCCCGCGGAAGAGGCGTGAGCTCATGCCCCGCATCCAGACCAACGGCATCGAGCTCGCCTACGAAGAGTGTGGCTCCGGCGCGCCGCTCGTCTTCCTGAGCGGAACGAGCGTCGATCGCTCGATCTGGGGCGCCCAGATCGCACACTTCGCAGCCGACTTCCGCTGCATCACGCTCGACAACCGCGACGTCGGCCAGAGCACGATCGTCGCGGCACCGTACACGATTCGCGACATGGCCGCCGACACCGCGGGGCTGCTTGAAGCACTCGACCTGCCTGCCGCGCACATCGTCGGGCATTCTCTGGGGGGAGCCATCGCTCAGGAGCTGGTGATGCTGGCGCCGGACTACGTCCGTACGCTGACGCTGGTCGCCACCTGGGCACGCAACGACGCGTACTCCCGCGGCGTGCTCAACACCTGGAAGCATCTCCGCGCCGGCCTCAACCGTCACGACTTCCTGGAGGCGTTCCTGCTGTTCGCACTCGGCCACAGTTTTTTGAACGCCGTTGGCACCGAGCAGCTGATCGGCATGTTCAGTGCGCTCGAGAACCCACAGTCCGCCGAGGCCTTCTCCCGTCAGGTCGACGCCGACCTCACCCACGACACCAGCGATCGTCTCAGCACGATTGGCATTCCCGCGCTCGTCATCGGTGGCGAGGAAGACAACATCTTCAAAGGCCCGCACCATCAGATGCTGGCCGAAGGTATTCCGGGGGCACGGCAGGTCGTCCTTCCTGCCGTTGGCCATACGCCGCTCCTCGAGAACGCCGAGCTCTTCAATCGCACCGTCGAAGAGTTCCTGAGCCAGACGTAACTCCCGGACGTCTCGCGTCGGCCTCATGGCAACGCCGCAGACACCGGACCACCTGATCATCCTGGCCGAGATGGGCCGGGAGGAGCAGGTGCGCGATGCTTTCGAGCGCATCCACCCCGCGGATGTCGCCGAGGTCCTCGATGCCATCGAGGAGGACGAGCTGCGCGTCGGCTTGTTCGCCGACCTCTCGACCCCCCGCGCCGCCGCCGTCCTCTCGCTGGTCGGCGATCACGCCCGCGAGACGCTCCTGGACCAGCTTCCCGAGCATCGCCTCCGTGCCATCGTCACCAGCCTCGAATCGGACGATGCCGCCGATCTCCTGGCGGAGCTTCCCCGCGCCCAGGTCGAACGGCTGCTGCAGTCGATCCCGCCCCGCATCTCCGCCGACGTCCGCGACCTCATGCGCTACGACGAGGACTCGGCCGGTGGCATCATGCAGCGCGAGTTCGTGACGGTGTCGGTCGAGGCCTCGGTCGAGGACGCGATCGAAGTCGTCCGCCGCCGCGGCGCCAACGCCGAGGGCCTCCACAACGTCTTCGTCGTCGACGCCGAGCAGCGGCTCGTCGGCAGTCTGCCGCTCCGACTCCTCATCCTCGCCGACCCGAGCACCACCGTCGGCGAGATCATGGAACCCGATCCGATCAGCGCCCACACCGGCATGGACCAGGAGGAAGTAGCCGGGCTGTTCAGCAAGTACGACCTCGTGTCGCTCCCGGTAATCGAGCCCACCGGGCAGATCGTCGGGCGCATCACTGTCGATGACGTCGTCGACGTCATCGAGGAGGAAGCCTCGGAGGACATCTACCGCCTGGCAGGTCTCGGCCAGGAGTCCTCGGTCCTCGAGCCCGCGTTCGACTCCATCCGCAAGCGTCTCCCCTGGCTCGTCCTCAATCTCGCGACGTGCACGTTCTCGGCCACCGTGGTCGCCCTGTTCGAGGGGACCATTCAGCACCTCGCGATCGCGGCGGCCTTCATGACCATGGTGGCGGGCAGCGGCGGCAACGCCGGCGTGCAGACACTGGCCATCGTCGTCCGGGGCATCGCACTCGACGAGCTCACCTTCCTGAACGCGCGGCGCGTGGTCCTGAAGGAGTTTCTGACCGGCGCTGCCAACGGGCTCGCTCTGGGAACCATCGCCGGCTTGATCGCCTTCTTCTGGAAGGGCGTCCCGATCGTCGGGCTCGTCCTCGCCACTGCCATCCTCGGGAATCTCTGCCTGGCCGCCCTGGTGGGCGTGCTCATCCCCCTCGGCCTCAAGTGGTGCGGGATCGATCCCGCCATCGCCTCTGCGGTCGTCCTCACGGCCATCACCGACAGCTGCGGGTTTCTCCTCTTCCTGGGCCTGCTGACGCTGTGCCAGCCCCTGCTGTAGCCGGACCGGTCGCGCGGGCCACGGTTGTACAAAGGTCGTGTACCGCCGAACAGTTTTGAACTGCCGCAGAGCCCCGCGTCGCAAAATGCCTTGCGAAATCGCGTATCAACCTCCTGGCACGCGACCTGCTTTTAGCCCTCCCAAGATCAACGATGCCGCTCAGGAGGGCGACCATGCGAAGCGAAACGACAACGGAACAGACGACGGCACGCAAGCGACTGCTGGCGACCGGGCGGAAGATCAACGGCACATGGGAGATTCGTACCTTCATGCGGAAGGCGGCCAACGGTGGACGCCGCACGTTCTGGGAGGCACGCGACACACGCGCGGCGGCCAAGTCCGAGCGCTAACGACATAGGGGACGTCCGCCTCCGTGCCAGACTGTTCGGCGCGAAGCGCGGAGTCCCGACAAGACCTCGCGACTCCCGCGCCTGCCCGGGGGGTGCGGTTGCCGCGGGATGACTTAGGTCAACAGCAAGGACACACCAAAACCGAGGACGAAGGCGATCACTTCCCACATGAAGGGGATCGCCTTCGGCCCCTCGATCGTCCAGCGACGCGATCGCGGTGTTGAATCGTCGCCGGCAGAGAGGCGGCTCCGTGAAAAGGTTCCGTTCTCGAACCCCCGCTTGAAGAGGCGGAACGACTCGATCCGGCGCGCCCAGTCACCAAAGGCTCGCTCCCCCGCACGGCTCGTCGCCGCCAGACGCTCGAGTTCGGCGTCGGTTGCCTCCCCGAGGGCTTCCGTCAGCCGCTCGTAGAGTTGAAGCACCTCGCCGACCTTCCGCAAACGGTCGCCCCGGCGCGCTTCGGCCGTGGTGACGTCGCGGCGAGGGCCCCCAGGCTTTGCTGCGGGCATGGCCCCCAATTGCGTCCCTCCGCAGCTCAATAAGAGGCTAAACCGCCCGCGGTTGCAAACCCCCTGCCCGTCGGACGCGGGAACGAGCACCGGGGGCAGCCACAACACCTGGCTGACCGACGAACCAAGGCGCGCCGCACGCGCGGGCCTATCTACAGGAGATCGTCGTCCTCGTCGTCGGCGGCGGCCGTCTCGTCGAGATCGTCGATGCCCATGGTACCGCCGCCAAAGTTCAAGCCTGTCTGCGTGTCGGACTGCGGCGGGGGCGGCGCGCTCTGCTGCGCCTCGAGCTCGCGGCGGAGGTCCGCAATCGTCGCGTCGCGCTCCGCCAGCTGGCGCTCGAACTGCATGGCCCGCATCTCGTGATGGCGGAGCAGGCCGATCTCGCGCACCGTCTCGGTCAGTCGGCGCTCGAGGTCGCCGCGCTCGCGCGCGAACTGCGCCTTGAGCCTCTTCGTGAGAGCGGCCGCCGCCACATCAGCAACCGCCTGCGCCGCGGGCTTCCGTGCGCTGGCATTCTTGGCCGCGGGCTTCTTCGCACGGGACTTGGCAACGGCGGCCTTCTTGGCCCCACCCTTCTTCGCGCGAGTCTTCGCCGCGACAGCCTTCGGGACACTCGCCTTCTTGGTCGCGGCCTTCTTTGCCTTCTTCGCGCCAGCCTTCTTCCCGGCGCTCTTCTTGGCGCCGCTCGTGCGCGCGGGCCGCGCCTTCCCTGCCCGCTTCGTGCCGCGCTTCGTCGTCGCCATCACTGCCTCCTTTGGTCCTGGTGCACCTAGTACAGATCCGGCTCACCGAGCGGACGCGTTCGCCAACGTTTGTGCGTCCACAGCCAGTGATCGGGATGTCGGCGGATCATTTCTTCGAGCACGGCGGTGCAGCGCTGGGTAAAATCGACAGCCGCCTGATTCGGATCCGCCATACTCGCAAACGTTACCGGAGGCAAGATGACGATACGGTGACGCGACGAGCGTCCTTCACGCACCAGAAACCCCGGATAGACCGTGGCGCCGGTGCGCTGCGCGATACGCGCGAAGGCCGCGTTCGTACTCGCCGGGCGGCCGAAGAAATCCACGAACACACCCGTCCGCCGTGAGGCGTTCTGGTCGAGCGGTAGCACCATGATGCCCTTCGCCCGCAGCGTCCGCAGCACACCGCGCGCCGCCTGGTTCTTGCGTAGCAGGCTCACGCCACCGTTCGAGCGCACCTCATTGATGAAGCGATCGACCAGCGGATTCTTGATCGTCCGCACGACCAGATGCACCGGATGGCCAAGCAATCCGTGGGCGATCGCGGCCAGCTCCCAGTTCCCGAAGTGTCCGGAGAGCACGAGTGCCCCGTTGGTGGCCAGACCAGCCTCGGCCTCTTTCCAGAGATCCGGACGATCGACCGTCACGACCGACTCGATGTTGGTCGCGTCGAGACGATGGACGTGCGCCAGCTCCGCAACCATCCGCCCGAGATTCTGCCAACTGGCGACGAGGATGTTCAGATGCTCCCGCGCGCTCTTCTCGGGAAAGGCCATTGCGAGATTCGTGAGCCCGACCCGACGCATCGGTCGGACGAGCCGCACCACCGTTCCCGCCAGCGCGGCCGCTCCAGCCATGGCCACCCGGAGCGGGAGAATCGCCAGCAGGCCGAAGACCGCGCGGAACAGGACGTACTCCACAATGAAACGTGGGCCGACCGGCAACGGCTCGTTGGTAACGGAGCGTGACACAGCTCGCCAGCTACCACCGGACGCGCCAAAGCTCCAGCTACCACCCGCGCGCCGAAGCGCCAGCTACCACCCGACGCGCCGAAGCTCCAGCTACCACCCGACGCGCCAAGGCGCGTGGGCTCCCGTCAGGACGCTTCGGTCGTGCTGGCCACCGAGAAGCCGAGCGTCTCACGCTCCATCGCTTCCATCTCGGTGAACACGCGCTCGTCGATCTCGCGATAGTGGGCCAGCAGTTCGGCGGCCTTCGCATCCCCAGCCATGTCGTGCAGCTTCTTCACGATCCACGCGATGTGCCACTTCTCGTCCTTGGTCACCTCGTGGAGGACCGTGAGGGTCTCTTCATCCACGTCCGGCACTGCTGCATGCGCCTCGTAGCGTTTGAAAGCGCGCTCTTCCACGACGACAGTGAGCGCGAACAACTGCTCGAACGTACGCGGAAGGCCAAGGGCCTTCCCCAACCGCCGCTGATAGCCGTCATCGACCCGCGACGGCATCCCACCGAGATCCGTGATGCGCTTGGTCCACAGCCACGCGTGATGCATCTCTTCTTCGATCTGCTTGGTGAGCTTCACCTGCGCTTCCGGATCGTCGATGCGCTGCAGAATGCGCATCAGAAGCGCCGCGCCACGGATCTCCGCGTCGCGATAGTAGTTGAAGACGCCTTGCAGGTTCGGCGTGGGAGCAGAAACCATCCCTGCAACTATAGAAGAGCACCGACAAGGACTCAACCAAATCCGGCCTCCTCACGATCCGAGGCCCTCGCCTTGCCCAACCGCCATCGCCTGTGTTATTCGCGGCCCGTTTCGTACTGGCGCGACATCAACACGGACCAACCGAACCAGGAGGGCAGCGTGCCACAAGGTAAAGTGAAGTGGTTCAATGCACAGAAGGGCTACGGCTTCATCACGGGCGACGACGGGCAGGACGTCTTCGTGCACTACTCTGCGATCAGCGGTGACGGCTTTCGGTCCCTGCAGGAAGGCGAAGGCGTGAACTTCGAGGTCGAGCAAGGCCCGAAGGGCGCGCAAGCCGCCAACGTCACCAAAAGCGGGTAAGCCCCGCCCCCGTCCCACCGGACGGGCGACAGCGCATACTCCGAAGTTCACCCCAGGCGCCATCGGCATCGGACCGTTCCGCCCAGGTGCGCCTCATCGATTGACCGCCCCCGCATCAGCCGGTACGGTGGCTGTCTCGCTGCGCGATCGTCATCCCACCCCGCGCGGCAACGAACTCCCTCCGCACGCCACCCTAGCTCAGATGGCAGAGCAGCCGATTCGTAATCGGCAGGTCGACGGTTCGATTCCGTTGGGTGGCTCTGCGTTTACGCTACGCCGGTCCCTGCCGGTTGCGGATAGGTTGCGGATTGTTGCGCGGGAGCTGGGTCGTCGAGACGGTCGACGGCAGCTCGGTTCCCCCCCGGTACCAGGTGGCCGTAGTGGTCCACGGTGACCTGGATGCTGGAGTGGCCGAGTTGCTCCTTCACATAGGCTAGGGTCTCGCGCTGGTAGATCAGGAGCGACGCACACGTGTACCGGAGGGCCTTGATCGGTACGTAGCGGAGTCCAGCCTTGTCGAGGAGGGGGCGCCACCGGCGCTTCCTGAAGTTGTCCGGGTCTACTCCTGGAAACACCCTCTGCGCCTCCAGATCCGCGACGATTTGCTGGAAGCTGGCGCCGAACTCCCGCGCGCAATTGGCCCAGAACCACTGGAAGCCTTTGGTCGATGAAGACCGTCGCGATTGGCAAGCCGAAGAGCGGGCAGCTGCAGCGCCTTGTTAGGCGGCGCGCTAACTGAGGCCGCCCGGTTGAACCAAGACCGTGATGCCGAACGCTACGACCGCCAGAAGGGTGAAAACCGCGAGTCCGGCGTGAACTCTCGGGTTCTCGGAACTCAGGCCTACAATGGCTAGGACGACGGTAACGACCTGGCCCGACCGTGCGGGATGGAGCACGGGCATTCCAAGGACGATCGTTGGCGTAAGAGCAGAAACAACGCCCCAACACGCGAGGCCGATGAACAGCCGTCTTCTCATCGAGAAGTAGTAGTCACGCCAGGAAGACACGCTCGCCGGATCGTTCGGGACGAGTAGCGCGGCCAAGAAATAGAGCGCGCTTGGGCTCCCGAGAGCAAGAAGGAACTTCGGATAGGTCCACGTAACGTCTCGATAAGACCAGAACGCCCAGAACCATCCCACGATGTTGAGAAGCCCCGCGCTGAGAAAGGTGAGGTGGACCCAGTAGATTCGACCCGGCCGGGTTGCATGCGGGAGGCCACCGACGAGGCGTAGCACTGTGAACGAGAAGACCAAGGAGAAGGCGATCGCGAGGTACTCGAAGAGAGTCATCGTCCGATTCTCACCGCGCCGCCTAACGCATCGGCCGCTCAGCTGCCGTCCGGGTCGGTATCATCGAACGCCGCATCACAACCAGAGAGCCTACGGGGAAGGCCGTCGAGTTGGCAAGTCGTAGGGCGGCCATCCGCAGCGTCTGGTTAGGCGGGGGATCCTGGCTTGGCAAGCGCGGCGAATACCCGCACGAACGCAACTCCGGCGAGATATAATGTGATGAAAAGAGCCGCCAGGTAGGCACTGGTCGGTACGCAGCCAAGAGCGCAAAGGAGGAGGATGAGCCACATCACGGCGATCAGAACCGTGCTCAGCCAAACGGTCAGCGGAACTCGCCGCCCAGCGCCGGCATACGCCCTGAATACGCTCGGCACGGCCGTGCCCATAACGCCGACGGAAACTACCAAGAAGAGCGCAGCCGACACTCGCCATGCGATGTCAGGCGCGGCCCCCATGCGCTCCAGGAGTGACGGCAGCAACGCGAACGCGGCAGCGGGAAGGCTGATCACAAGCACAGCTCTGAGTTGCTGAAAACCGAGTGCTACTTCACCGGGAGATCGGTCTTGCCGATGCGCGATGACCGTTACAAGGCCCGAGAAGCCCGCCAAAGCAATCGCAAGCTCCGCAACGATAAAAAGGAAGTCTGCATCGTGCATCGCGAGAACGTAGACGGAAGACGGAAGGATTGCCAAGGTCGGAGGGCGGGCAGCTGCAGCGCCTTGTTAGGCGGCGGGCCGATAGACCACGATGACCACGAAAAAGGCCACCGTCACGGCAAGCCAGATGAGTATGCCAGCTAGGTATGCGGCGCCGCCCGGGGTCCAGATCAGACCAGTCGCATTCGCTACCTGGAGAACTAGGTTGAAAATGCCGAGGCTGGCGACCGCAAGCATCGCCGCTGGTGAGCCAGAGGGCTCACCACGACCCTGCATCCTGGACGCAGCCCACGAAACCAGCGCAACGACAACCATCACAGCGCTCGCGGTCCCCCAAAGACCCGCACCGGAGTAACCCAAGCTGAACAACAAGCTTGGCACGAAGGCCAGAGCTGCCGCTACTCCTGCACAGAGGATCAAGATTCGGAAACGAGCGATATCGTTCGCATGCAGGCTCCCTCGCGTCGTGAACGCTGTCACGACGGCAGCGAAACCAGCGATTGTGATTGCGAGCTCAGCAACAGTGAGAAGCTCGTCCTGAAGTTCCACTGCTCCCGCCCTCTACCACGTATTGGACGGTCTCGGGTTCCCCCGCCGTCGCGCGTTGCACAGTCTGCAGGCAGGACTCATGCCCGCCTCATTCACGAGGCGACCATAGGGTTCGCGTGGACCGGGACGCAAGGGTTCAGCAACTCCTCCACCCATCATCGCCCGAGAGCGGATCAGCCTGGTACGGAGGTACCCCCGTGGCCCGCACGTACCCCCCGGGGGTCGCTCACATCGACACCCCAGAATTATGGGTGTCGATGTCCCCACGCTCTTACGGTGACACCCAGAAGAGTGACACCCAGAAAGCTGGCCGTCACCTTCGCGTGAGTGCGCGCAGCGGTTGCGGATAGGTTGCGGATTCTGCCGCAGGTTGCGCCGTTCTGCAGAGTGAACCCCTGAAAACTCAAGGAGCACGCGGCCACGCGCCGCATTCGTAATCGGCAGGTCGACGGTTCGATTCCGTTGGGTGACTCTGCGTTTACGCCACGCCACGCCCCGCCCCGCCCTGCCGGTTGCGGATCGGTTGGGGAGGCGCCGGGTCGTCAAGACGATCCACGGCGTCACGGTTCCCGCGTGCCACGTCGGCTACAGCGCCGTGTTAGGCGGCGACTTCGACAGTCGCATAGAAGTCCACCTGGCGTGACGTACGACGCGGCCGTATGGAACGGTGCCGCGGGTTGGGAATTTTGAGGCCGTCCTCACGCATGCCACGAAGATGCATCTCGATCGCTCCCTCGATGCGGCGTAGCGCCGAGTCGATCGTCTTCCCGGTTGCGACGCATCCCGGAAGGTCAGGCACTGACGCGCCCCAGTCACTCCCCGGATCCTTGTTGATTCGAACGAGATACTGCACCTTCTTCATCGGAGCGCCCTCAGCCCTGCCTGTCGTCGAACCGAGGCCAGGGGTCGTAGGAGCCGAAGTTCCAAACGTGCCCTTCGGGATCGCGGCAAGAGTAGCCCCGGCCCCCGTAGTCCTCGTCCCTGATTTCAATCACGATCTCCGCGCCCGCCGCGACAGCTCGTGCGTAGTGTTTGTCGGCGTCGTCGACGATGATGTACGGGCTCTGAGATACGATGCCACCCAGAGCGCTCGGCGGCTTCTGAAGATCGTCGAACTCGCTCGCGCGCGCGGAGCCGAGCATTACCATTCCGTTCCCAAACACGAGCTGTGCGTGGACGATTGTGCCGTCTTCACCGGGCACGACAAGGTGCTTCTCGAATCCGAACGCCTCGCAGAGCCACGCGATGGCTGCCGCTGCATCGTTGTATCGCATGGTCGGAATCACCGTCGCCGCTGTGGTCTTCGTATTGTCGGCCAATGGCTCTCTCCTGTGTGGTGCGTCGGTCCAATGTTGCCGCCTAACTGCAATTGGCCGGCCTCGGATATCGACCGGCTTGAGTGATATGCGAACCGTATAGGGCGCAGCGTGCGTTCACGATTGGCCCCGATCCGTCGAGATTCTGCGGCTGTAGCACTCCAGCCCGTTGCCCGGAGGCGCGATTATACTGCGTAGCGCCGCCGTGAACGCGCTTCATCATTCTAGTTGCGGTGAATCAGCAGCCGCGTGAAGATCCATAGCCCGTAAAGGAGTTGCGTGGAGAGCGCGAACACCAAGAGTGCCGAGCTGCCGCCCGATGCGATGCTTGTGCCGAACAGCACTGGGATCGCAATCATTGCCGCCAACGAGAAGAAGAAGGCACGCCAGCCCGGGGTCGTCTCTTGGTTGACCGTATGTTGGTACACCAGGCGTAAGAAGTAGACACTCGTTGGTGCCTGGCTCAGCAGGCCAGCGACACTTGCCCAGCGGCAGGCCGTTTCCGTCGTCGTTACGAATAGCAGGCCGATGGCAAGTAAGCTGGTAGAGAGCGCCAGAAAGGCATTCGTGAACAGAACCCGAAGGCGAGTCATCTCGACAGGCGCGTAGGAACGATCCCGGCCACCGAATGCTGCAGCAACGCCCCCGAAGCCTGCAAGAGCGAGGGCGAGTTCGGCAATCAGCGCGAAGGCGGGTTGAGGATCCATTGGGCCGCCTACCAAGTATCGGACGGTCTCGGGTTTCCCCGCCGTCGCGCGTTACTCGGTCCGTATGCAGGCTGCATGTGTCCCCCGTTCGGGACGCGAACATAGGGGTCGTGGGGACCGGAACGCAACCGTTGGCATCGCGAGGGGCAACTTCCTCCACGCATCATCGCCCGAGAGCCGAACTGCACCACGGGTCGAATGGGACGAACTGTTGGGCGTCAGGTGCAACCGCTTGTTGGGCCGCAGCCTTACCGCCTTGAGACATCGGAAATGTCGAAGACGAGCCGAACGTCGGTGATGAGGCCATGGCTGAGCCGATTGAACTGAGCCACCAGCAAGGGCGTGGGTGACCGGCCGTACTCGTACAGGATGGCCGCCTCCTCTGCGGAACCGGTGACTTGGAGGATGCAGCACGCCCCCGGCTCGGGAGGGTCGCTCGCAAGGGACTGGAGATAGCCTTCGCGGGTGTCGAACTGGAACAAGGGGCCCCGAAGCCGGAACGACGGTGCGAGAAGTGACGCAAGCCGCGGGAGGTCGGACGCGCAGAACGCTTCCGCAAAACTGATGGAAACCTCGCGCGCGTCCACTTCCGACTCCGCGCTGCGGCCTAACGCATCGGGCGCTCAGCTGCCGCCCGGGTTGATGTCAACGAACAGAGCATCAGAGCAAGAGAGCGTATGGGGAAGACGGTCGAGTTGGCAAGCCGAAGGGCGGTCAGCAGCAGCGCCTTGTTAGGCAGCAGGCGACTCGCCTGCCCGGATGAGCAGGAGACGCGAAGGAGAGAACGCGAAACCGCTCGAGAGGCTCTCTCGCCACTGAAGCGCCCGACAGGGCTACAACGATCCCCGAGAAACCCGCTATACTGATGAAGAGTTCGGCAAGAGTCGCAAGCGCGTTCATCGGACCCCTCGCGGCCTACCAAGTATTGGACGGTCTCGGGGTTCCCCGCCGTCGAGCGCTGACGATGTGGGTTGGACTTCCGTCACGGCTCGTCTCGGCCGTTCACCGGACGCGGCGAGGTGTCCTCGAGGTGGCCATCGACCCATTGCATGAAGGAAACAGACACCAGGCCTTTCTGCCCACTCCAGGATTCCATACCGCCGATCGTACGAAGGATGGGTTGTGCTTGTCGCCATTGGCTTTCCCAGATCTCGGCCGAGATGAAACCGTCCTGGTGTTCCAGATAGGCGGTTTCCGTTATTCGCAGCATCTGAAATATCACGAGATCGAACCGCAATCGTTCGTGATCTTCGAGCGCACTCCGATCCTTCAGCCCAGCTGAGTAGATTCTCGCGATCTCGTTGTTGTCAGACAACCCTCGCAGAAAGTCGTTGACCGCTGCTCGGGACTGATTCGCCGAGGCGCTCTTGGCGAAGCGCCTGCTCTCGCGCATCTGAACTGCGAGGTAGGCGATGGTCACTACTACCGCGACAGAACCCACGATCTCCCCGAGTGCTCCGAGTGCTTCCCAGTTCACCAATGGGCCTCCTGCTGTCCAACGGCTCGGGCGCTCAGCTGCCGCCCGGCTTGGTGTCATCCAACGGTGCATCGCAGTCGGAGAACGTACGGTGAAGACGGTTGGATTGGCAACCCGAAGATCGGGCAGCTGCGGCGCCTGGTTAAGCGGCAGGCTTCTTGCCGATCACATCGCGCTCGACCCAGCTCTGCAGCTGCGCCGTGTAGACGTGCTTTCCACGCTCCCACCAAGCGAGCGTTCCGGGAAGCTTGAAGGTCCCGGTCAGTAGATTCGCTACTCCGTCCCACGAGTGAGGGGGAAGGAGCCCTCGCTCAGTCTGGGCAACCAAGTTCTCGAAGCGGTAGAGGAACGCTCCCATCAGCGTCCCGAACCGCACGCGATCGGCCTGCGACAGGGCGTCGAAATCGTGAGTTCCCTGATAAAAGAGGTTGAGGAGCTCTGGCTCGCGCGCCATGAGCTCCACGATCGCCGCGGATGCCTGGCTCGCAGATTCGATCGTAGACGCTTGTATGGAAAGAGTATTACGCCGAATCTGAAAGGCGAGATAGACGAGGCTGACGATCACGGCGATGCCACCGATGAAGTCGCCGATATTGCCGAGGTCTTCTAGAGACATGATTCCCGCCGCCTAACGTATCGGGCACTCAGCTGCCGCCCGGCTTGGTGTCATCCAACGCTGCGTCACGAGCGGAGAACGTACGGTGAAGACGGTCGAGTTAGCAAGCCGAAAAGCAGTCAGCGGCAGTGCCGTGTCAAGTGGCGAGCTACGGGCGCCGATCTAGGACCTCGCGTTCAACGAAGTCCTGGAACGCAGCTGGATAGCGGCGATGGAAGCGTCGCCGAGTTCCTGAATCGTCATCTTCCGCCGCCTAACGGACCTGCTGTTGAGCTGCTGTGGTGTTCCCCTGGTTTTCGTACAGGTCAGGCCGCTAATTGCTCGCGATACTCCTTCGGGGTGAGATAGCCGAGGGCAGAGTGCGGCCGCGTCGCATCGTAG
>Ga0315338_1000891_pt1 | contig 48991 bp, 39 predicted proteins | sample ASW8metaG_FD_204518 | JGI IMG/M metagenome (GOLD analysis project Ga0315338, IMG submission 204518) | Ammonia-oxidizing marine archaeal communities from Monterey Bay, California, United States - ASW #8 | ecosystem: Environmental > Aquatic > Marine > Coastal | place: USA: California | collected... | reverse complement strand
CGAAAGTGTCAGTTTGCGTGGGGTAACGATCCGAGGACGCTGGGGTTGACGTCAATGCCAGGTCAGCGCAACGAGAATTTAGCAACCTGGAGAAAAGGATGAGAACCAAATATGACTTGCTGCTGAGCTTTGTGGGCGCAATAACGTTACTCGTAGTGATGCATGCGTTACCGCCAGCGGCGCAGGCGGCCGAGCAGAAATTAACTGCCGTCGAGGCACAGGCGATCGCGAAGGAAGCGTACATTTTCAACTACCCGCTCGTGATGATGTATCGCACCATGTATCTTCAGGCGATCGACGCGAAGTCGAAGTCCTACAGCGGCGGCTTCGGCAAGTGGCTGCATCTCGGCACATCCTCGCCGAAAGACACCGATATCGTGTCACCGAACAACGACTCACCGTATTCCTACTCCTGGGTCGATTCGCGTGCTGAGCCGTGGGTTCTGACGATGCCGAAGATCGAAAAGAACCGCTTCTATACGAGCCAGTGGGATGACTTGTGGGGTTTCGTGCTCGACAACCCCGGCTCGGTCGAGGATGGCAATGATGGCGTAAGCGTGTTGCTCGCCTCGCCGACCTGGAAAGGAGAACTGCCCAAGGGTGTGAAACGCGTCATTCAAGGCGACTCCGAGTTTCTCGGCACGCTCACCCGCACGCAATTGCTGGAACCGAAAGACCTGCCGAACGTTAAAAAGATACAGCAACAATACAAGCTGCAACCGTTGAGCGCGTTCCTCGGCCAGCCGGCGCCGAAGGCTGCACCGGCCATCGACTGGAAGCCGTGGAAAGACGGTGTGCAAGAGACCGCCGAATTCTGGGAATTTGTGAATTTCCTGTTGCCACTGACGACACCGAATCCGGAAGACAAGCCGGTATTGGACAAGATGGCGAAGATCGGGCTCGGCGCTAATGCGAAAAAACCGAGCGCGGAAATCCAGGCGGCCATGCAGCAGGGCATGAAAGATGCGCTCGCCGAGCTGAAGAAAGGATCGACGCACATCACCGATCCTTCGTTGTTCTTCCGCTCGCGCAAGGATCTGAAAAAGGACTATTTCAACCGCGCCCTGGGTGTCGATGTCGGCATCTTTGGGAACGTGAAGAAAGTGTCCGTGTACTTTGCCACGGCCAAGGACGACAAGGGCGAACTGTTTGACGGCAGCAAGCACAACTACGCGCTGACGTTCACGAAAGAACAGATCCCGCCGGCGAAGAATTTCTGGTCGTTCACGATGTACAAGCTGCCGCAGCGCTGGCTCGTGGACAACCCGATCAACCGGTATTCCATCGGCAGCGCGACCCCCGGATTGAAGACGGCCGCGGACGGATCGATCACGCTCTACTTCCAGGCGAAGTCGCCCGGCAACGACAAGGAAAGCAACTGGTTGCCGGCGCCCGAGGGACCCTTCTGGCCAATCCTGCGAACCTATGGGCCGGGCAAAGCCATTCTGGACAAGAGCTGGAAGCTGCCTGTGATCAAGCAGGTGAAATAGCAGACATGACGCCAGACATTGGAACTAACGAATCAGAGGAGTATTGAAGATGGATTTGTACAAGCTGAGCACGCTTTTTTTCACCGACCCCTTATTCCGCTCCGGTAGCTAAGTGAGCCCAGGCAGCATCAGGTGAGCCGGGTTCCGACGTTTGAGTTAGAGAAAAAATTTAAAGAACTAAAGTGAGGAGACGCACATGAAGTGCCAACTAGGAAAAATGACAGCAATACTGCTGTCGGTAACTTTTATATCGGGCGGTCCAGTACTTGCGGCGCCGACAAAGGTCGAGACCCGCATCGGCACCTTGGAGTTCACCCAGGACTTCGCAAACGGCTACCCCACCGACGCGACGGTGAAGAAAGTCTACGACGAGATGGACTTCCAGCGCGCTTCACAGGCGTATATGTGGTCTCTCCCGCTGGTAAGCTTCGTTAATTGGCAACTTGTTCAGAATAAACTGTTTAATGCCAAAAACGGACAACTCTTGTATATCAATGATTACGACGAGAGGCTGGCCATGCTGACCCTCAATGCCACAACACCCTATGTTACGGGTTTTGTTAGCTTGCAAGAGTCTGGCCCAATGGTGGTCGAAATGCCTCGCGGCGAGGTGCGTGGCGCGGCGTCCGACATGTGGCAGATACAGATGACGCAGTTGACACGCCCTGGCAAATACCTGTTCCTCGGGCCCGATCAGCAGCTCCCGATCGGCGCAGAGGACGACGGTTATATTATTACCCACAGCCCCATGAACAACTTCTTTGTTGGTTTCCGACTTATGTCCGCGGACAAGAAAGCGCGAGATGCAATATTGAATAAGGTCAAGATATATCCTTTCAGCGAACGCAAAAACCCTAAGCAACTTAAGCCCATAATACCTGGCGCTAAGAAATGGAAAGCACGCCAGCCTCGCACCATGGACTATTGGGAAGCGCTTTCCACCAGCATCAACCGCGAACCGGTACGCGAGATGGATCGCTACTTTATGGCTATGCTCAAGCCGCTTGGCATTGAAAAAGGGAAACCGTTCAAACCCAATGCTCGCCAGAAAAAAATCCTGATGGATGCGTTGCTCGTGGGCGAGGCGATGGCAAAGGTCAATGACCACAGCAAGCGACTCAAGAAGGCGCACTACCGCGACGACTCACACTGGGAATTCGCAACAACCGCAAACTGGGATTCGCGCACCGAGTACTATCAGGAATTAGATGGAACAGCAGCATGGCTCTACGAAGCCGTAACCAACGATCAGTCGATGCACGGTCAGGAGACCGGTTGGGGTCAGGTCTATATGAGTGCCTATAAAGATGCTGATGGCGACTGGCTGGACGGCGGAACGGACTACGTTCTGCACGTGCCTGCCAACCCGCCTGCTAAAACGTTCTGGTCGGTTAGTGTTTATGACATATCGTCGCGCACCCTTATTGATAACAAAACACAAAGGGGCGACGTGACGTCACTTCAGAAGCCTGCGCTTCAAAAGAACAAAGACGGCTCTTTTGATCTCTACTTCGGTCCTGAAGCGCCAGCCGGCAAGGAAACGAACTGGGTACAGACAGTGGCGGGTAAAGCATGGTTCCCGTACTTCCGGTTATATTCCCCAACGCAGCCGTTCATTGATCAGACCTGGATTCTCCCGGATTTTCAAAAGGCTGCTAAAAAGGCTGATAAGTAGCGTTAGTTAACAACGGGCTCAGCGGCGGACGTTTTACACCGCTGCTGACCCTCGTTTTCAGGGGAATCAGGAGCGTACAAATTTTCACATTTCTTCAACGAAAAAATCCCCGTAAAACTCACCTTCGTCGCAACAACTTACGGATGATCGTTATCGCCTGCGCGATTGCCACTGCGAGCGCATCGTTGCACGCGCAGCAACCGGCCGCCGATGGGTCGAACCAACGCTCGCCGTCCGCGATGGCGAAGCAGCTTCACAATCCGCTGAGTAATTTGAAGGAAGTCATCTTCCAGTTGGATATTCTTCCGGACGAGGGATCGAACGACAAAACCGCGTGGGAGGGAACGGTGCAACCCGTTTGGCCTTTCGATATCGGTAACGATTGGAAACTCGTCACTTACTCGATTATCCCGGTGGTCTCGGAGCCCGGACGCGCCCGCGGACAGGACCGCACGAACGGGCTTGGTGACTCGACATTTTTCGGTTATTTCGTGCCGCCTAATGAAGGTGATCTCATTTATGGCTTCGGTCCGGCCCTCGTCGCCCCTACGCATACTGATAAGCGTCTCGGCAACGACGAGTGGGCAGCCGGCCCCGCGTTAATTCTTGGTGTCCAACCTGGTAACTGGTCTATTTTCGGACTGTTCGACAATGTCTGGTCGTTCGCCGGTTCCGGAGAAAAAATCAGCGAATTCTCGTTCCAGTATCAGGCCGTGTACCTGTTTCCGAAAGACTGGTTTTTCATCACGAACTGGACCATGGAAGCGGATTGGGAAGCATCCGACGAAGACCAATGGACGGTACCGATAGGCGGCGGTTTCGGCCGGCAATTCAAGATTGGCGGACGGCAGTTCCAGGCGTATGGGCAAGCCGGTTATAACGCCGTGAGGCCGCGCGGCGCATCGAGTTGGCGCGCGATCGCGGCGTTGACCCTGGTGTTTTAATTTGCCCCGGCGGGCATCTTTTCTCTTTCCAAGAATTTCGTAGTCCCGCAGGTCCGACGAACGATTGCGTCCGCGTCGCGGTGTCGAATTCGTGTAAATCCTTGAGCTCGCGATCAAATTTCTCGATTACCTTCCGAGGTCGCTCCCAATTCAGCGGTGGGTCGTTGCTTCTGCTGGCGCGGGCGCCCGCGCTTCAGAGTCATTATTTTATACTTGATCGCATAAATAAATGATGTATTATTGTACTGATTCGCATATTTAAATCGAAGCCGCATTTTTCCGAGCGGTGACATGCCCGCGCTCGACAGGAAACCGATTAAGGCCGCGATATTTTCGCCGGGCAATCAGTCATGTTCGACGTAGTACAAATAATATTTTTCAGCGAGCGACAAAATGATCGAACTCTACACCGAAGCCACCCCGAACGGATTCAAGGCGACCATACTGCTGGAAGAGCTTGGTTTGCCGTACACGGTGCACCACATCAAGATTATGAAGGGTGAGCAATTCAACCCGGGCTTCGTGAAAATCAATCCAAATGCGAAGATCCCCGCGATCGTCGATACGGATACCGACACGACCGTATTCGAATCGAGCGCAGTGATGATTTACCTCGCAGAGAAGGCGGGGCGCCTGTACCCGGAAAATCCCGGCGAGCGCATCGAAGTGCTGCAATGGTTGATGTTTCAGACGGGCAATCTCGGCCCGATGATCGGACAAGCGAATGTCTTCATGTACCTGTTCCCCGAGAAGATCCCCAGCGTGATCGAACGTTATCAAACGGAAAGTAATCGGCTGCTCGGGGTGTTGAATGATCGACTTGCCGATCGTGAGTATCTTTCAGGCAGTTATTCGATCGCCGATATCGCAAACTGGAGCTGGGCGCGCATTCACGCAATGCCCGGCCTTGATGTCAAGGACAAGCCTCACTTGCAGCGCTGGATCGATGTCATCGGCGAACGGGACGCAGTGGCCAAGGGGATTACAATACCGATGACTCTGGAAGAAATGATCGCGAGCCTTGCAGGTGGCTAGGCAGGGTGTCAGCCGGCCGGTGAATTTGCCGGGTTGGCCAGCAAGCCAGTTTAAAAAAATCCATGTGCTCGCAAGAGCTCCCGGCGATGAACTCGATCACGTATTACGAGACGATGCTCCAGTTCGAGCATTGAAGACCGTTACCACCCAATAAGGAAATCCCATGACCCATATCGTCGATCCGAAAAGCCCACTCATCAAACAACTTGTAGGCACCCATTTCTTCGGTTTTGATGGCGCGCCATGCTCGCAACGCGTTGCTTTCGCGCTGGCGGAAAAAGGTGTCATGAGAGGCCGCAGTGTTCCCTGGAATTCTGCTGCGCCGAAACACGTGCAAAGCGATCCCGGGACCTATACGTTTCGCAATGTGTCGCTGGTCAAAAATCAAAACCTGACCCCCGAATACGCTGCGATTCAGCCAAACCTGGTGGTGCCTGCCCTGGTCCACGACGGGGAGCTTCACATCGAGTCGATGGAGATCATTGCGGAGCTTGATCAGTGGTGGCCGGAAAATCCACTGCTGCCGACCGACCCCGAACGCGCCCGGTTAAACGAGGAATTAGTTGAAGAAGGGAAGCGCCTGCACAAGTCAATCCGCCACATCACATTTAACTGGTCGTTGGGCCCGGTTGGAAAAATAAGCCCCGAGCTGCAGGCCCAGGCGAAGTCCCTGGAGCAGCCGGACTCACCGGAGCAGCTTGCCGATTTTCATGCTCGGTTCAGCAGTGGAGAAATAGAAGCCGAGACCTTCCAGCAGCACCTTCATGCACTGGAGACGGGATACGCGGCACAGGACGCACGGCTAAAAGGCGATGGTCGTCAGTTTCTGACCGGAGACACATTGACCGCCGCCGACATTATCTGGGCGATCAAAGTGCTACGCCTGGTCGAATGTGGTTATCCGTTCGCCGAAAATTTCCCGTATCTCGCCGAATGGTATCGACGGGTCAGCGCCCGACCCGCGTTCAAAGACGGGGTGCTCGCCAGGAATCGTTTGTTCCACTACGCGTTCAGGGCGAAATCTCGGGTGGAGCGACTTTTCGGCGGCGGCATTCGCGCGGCCAGTCAGGTCAGAGCCTGACGGCGATGGCGCTCACTACGGAACTTCGGCGACCGCCGACCGTAGGCCTCGCGTTGCGGCTTGCGAACCTCGAAATGCGTGGCGCGATGAGGCGCTTGTTGCGGGTACTCGGCGTGCACCGGCCGCTTGATATCGACGTCGATGATCTGCCTGTTCCCGACTCACAAATTGCGCGTGATGCGACCGCTTTGGTCACCGGGTGCGAACCCGACTTCATTCTCAACCATTCGATGCGCACCTACCTGTTCGGCGCCGCTATCGCCTCCCATCACAACATGACATTCGATGCCGAGGTTTTCTATCTGGCGGCACTGATGCACGACATCGGCCTGGTTGCGCCTTACGACGACCTGCCGGGTAGTTTCGAACTAATCGGCGCACGAACCTCGCGTGAGTTTTTGCTTGATCACGAGTTTTCCCTGGCGCGGGCTGACATGGTTCACGAGGCAATCGCGTTACACGCCGCCGTAGGAAAAGCAGATAAAGGCTCAGTAGAAGGCGCGCTGGTACATTTCGGCGCAGGCGTGGATGTGATGGGTGTTCGCGCCGAGGACATTACCGCCAGCACGCGGGCAGCTATCGTAGATGCCTGGCCACGTAGCAACTTCAAAACAGACTTCACCCGTGTCCTGCGAGAACAGGTTAATGCTAAGCCCGATTGCCATATCGCAGGGCTGATGCGGCTGGGATTCGGGTATAAACTGGCACGCGCGCCGTTTAGCGAATAGCTGGATAAACTCATCCTGACCAGCCCCTCGGTGAATTGGCGCTGCTCCCGCGACCTCCGCCATCTGAGCCCGCGTCGACTCGTCAGAATGAGTCGGTGAGAAAACCACGGCCCATTGCTCCGCGCTACTGGCAACGATAATAGAGAAGTCGGCGTCGCTGAGCGTCAATTCCTGCTCGCCTGGCTCACCACTGCCAGATGCAATCCGTGGTCGTTCTGTCATCCGGTATCCGACGTTGACGACAGCATTGCGTAAGGCGCGGTATTTCGTCACAGTTTTGAGAGCCAGACCGGGATCCGCCCCCGATTATTGATCTACGTCAGTTTTTTCCACGCACTGAAACTGTAGCTTGCACGCTGGATGGTTTGGCAAGGAGGCAGCTGCAAACAATGATGGATCTCCCCTCGAAAACAACCACGGCGCATCGAGCGACACTACACCCTGTCAAGCGCTTTTTCGGTTGTGCGCTATTGGGTGTATTTGGCCTGGCGGCCGCGAGCACCAACGCCAGTGCCGATATGGTGACCTACAATTTGAATAATGTCTTCCTGGAAGACGGCAGCCCGATGACGGGTAAATTTGACTGGACGTACGACGCCGATGACTTCGAAGGCGGGTCCGGCGAGTTTACCGAGCTGTTAATCCCGTACTGGGGTTCGGCTGACGATGATTCGTTGACCGTTACGTTCGACATCAAAAATTCTATCGAATTTAACCGGGACGGCGTCCCGAGTACGCATGACGAGGGGTATGGCATTAATCTCAAGTTCTCACCCGCCCTGACGCCGGCTGGAGCAGCGACGATTGACACGACGTTGAGTGCGTTCGAGTGTTGTGGCAACGGGTTCAAGGATCAGGGGTTTCTTAGTGGGGGAAGTATTGCCCCGGTTGTCTCGTCCATTCCACTTCCGCCGACGATCCTTTTGCTGGGTTCGGGATTAGTCGGGTTTATGCGCAGAACCGGGTGCGATCGGCCGTAGAAATTACGGCTTTTATCTGCCGGCCTTGATTCGAGGGTTACGCTCTGAGAGACGACCGACGGAAGTCGGCCTGCGATCCACCTGCGCCTAGATTTTCGCCTTCAGCATTTCAACGTCCGGCTGAGCAGGAGCGTCGTCGACCTGCTCTATCGCGCCGGGATGGAGCAGCGGTGCCGCATCGATTTCTCCTGCATTCATCAAGCTCGCCAAACGTTGCAATGCGGCGACGACGAACGACTGTTCCCATTGTTCGAGTGCCTGGAATTCGGGTTCGAGCAAATCTTGCAGGGTCTTCGGCGCATCGATGATCAATTGCTGCCCGGCGAGCGTTGGAGAGACGATAACCCGGCGCTTGTCAGTCGCGTCACGACGCTTGTGAACAAACCCTCTGCGTTCCAGACCGTTAACAATGGACGTCGTGGTGGCTTGCGTCAGATTTATTTCGCGGGCGACGTCGCTCACGGTCAACGCTACGGCTTCACTGAACGACTGCATCACCATTAGCTGGGGCGTCGTCAAACCGGTGGCCCTGGCGAGTCGTTTGGCGTTCAGGTCCGTCGCCTTGTTGATGCGACGAAGGGCAACGAGAAGGTGTTGATAATTATCCAAGCGTCTCACTCGGTAGCGAATGCGCCGATGATACCGGAATCGGTGCTGCAACGAACGGAAACTGAATATATCGATAGTCAATACATAACATATTCAATCTGATGGAGCGTTTCATCGCTGTTGCCGCTGGATTCTATCAAGATTGCAGTTTTTCGCGCCGTATGATTTGGCCGCGCAATAGAATATACTTCGACATTCAATATATTAGTCGAAAATACGCGAGCGCTGCTCTGCGGCTCGCGCCGCCCGGTTCGTAAACATTACCGATTGAAATTATGTGTGGAATTACAGCTACATGGGGTGACGTGCCCCTGAGTCTGGCCGAAGCGATGGCCGGGCGAATCGCCCACCGAGGCCTTGATGGGTCCGGCCATACGGCGATACCCGAATTCAATGTCTCCCTGGCACATCGGCGGCTCTCGATCATCGACCCCGACGGCGGGCAGCAGCCGATCGCCGATCGGAAAGACGGTGCCGTGCTCATCGCGAATGGCATGATTTACAACGACCTGGCCCTTCGGGAAGTATTTGGCGGCAGCACTTTCACGACGCATTCGGATTCGGAATCCATCCTGCAGGTTTGTCGTCATCGCGGTTCGGCCGGGGTCGCCGACCTCGATGGTATGTTTTCATTTGTGATGACCACGGGCGACAAACTCATCGCCGCGCGGGACCCCATCGGGATCAAGCCACTGTATATCGGGCGACGGGACGATGCCTACTGCTTCGCTTCCGAAATTAAGGCGCTCAGCCCGTATGTCGATGACATTCGCGAATTCCCGCCCGGCCATGTCTTCGATTCGAGCCGTGGTATGTCCCGGTATTACACCCTGCCGGCGGCGACCGACGACATCAGCGATCAGCACGAAGCGATCCGGGTAATCCAGCAAACCCTGACCAATGCGATCGAAAAGCGGCTCCGGTCAGACGTACCGCTTGGTGTATTCCTGTCCGGCGGACTCGATTCGAGCATCATTGCCGCGGTAGCGTGCCAATACCGCCACGGACTCAAGAGCTTCTCCGTCGGCCTCGATAACAGCCCGGATCTCATAGCCGCCAGACGCGTCGCCGAACATCTCGGTACTGATCACTATGAGTACGTCTTGTCGCCGGAAGAGATCGAGCGCGACTTGCCACAGATCCTGTATCACCTGGAGTCGTTCGATCAGGACCTGGTGCGCAGCGCCGTGCCCTGCTATTACGTTTCCCGCCTCGCAGCTCAACACGTGAAAGTCGTGCTTACCGGTGAGGGCGCAGATGAACTGTTTGCCGGCTACGACTATCACAAAGATTATGAACATCCGGGCGCGCTCCAGGAGGAGTTACGTCGTTCGGTCCTGACCATGCACAACATCAATCTCCAGCGGGTCGACCGCATGACGATGGCGCATGGCCTGGAGGCGCGAGTCCCGTTCCTGGATCGTACGATGCTCGATACGGCTTTTCGCATCCCCGTCGCCTTGAAGCTGCCCGCGGAGAACCGCATCGAAAAGTGGATCTTGCGCAAAGCATTCGAACACCTCCTGCCCGATGACGTCGTGTGGCGGGAAAAATCTCAATTCGATCAAGGCAGCGGCGTGGCCGATTTGCTTGGTCGTGGCGAAACGCCTGATCGCGAAATTGCACACACTCGCGTGCAGTCCGGATCCTCGCGAAGTGAAGAAGAAGCCGCTTATCGGGAGTCTTTAACCGGTCGGTTCGAGAATCCGACCGCTATGCTGGAACTCGTCGCTCATTGGGATGATGTCGCCCGAATCGAGGACCGGGCACCGGTTGACGTTAGTCGCGTAACCGATCTTAATGCCGCACCGAATCGGCACTCCGATAAGCCAGATCAACCGAACGACGATTTCAGTTCGCTCTACAACCTGGAGTCATCGCGCCCGTACTTTCGCCGAATGAAGGAACTGGATTACCAGATCCCGGCTTCGGCTAACCTCATCTATCGTTGGTGCATTGAGGAGATACGGCGGCTGCGCGGTACCCGTCAGCTGACGGTTCTGGATTTGTGTGCCGGGTACGGGATCAACGGGGCATTAATGAAAAGCGAGCGGTCGCTCGATCATCTCTATAGTTATTTAGCAGATAGGACGCCGGCCACGGCGTGCGATCCGTTTTTCGACCGGCTGTCTCTGATGACCCGGGATACCGACGAAGATCTGAAAGTTGTGGGTCTGGACGTCGCCGCGAACGCATTGGCCTACGGGCACGCGGCAGGGTTTATGGACGATGTCTGTGCGATCAACCTCGAGACAGATCCGATACCGTCACCGATCGAAAATGCGATCGGCGATTGTTCGCTGATCACGATTACCGGTGGTTTCAGCTTCATTGGCGTTAACACGTTCGAAAAGATCCTGGCTGCGGTGGATAAAGCGGGTACTGCCAAACCGTGGGTCGTCGGTTTCCCTCTCTTGCACACGAAGCTTGATGATTTGAGCGCGCTGCTCGATTTTCACGGGTACGTGATCCAACCGGTTCTGAAGCATCGGTTACGCCAGCGTCGATTTGCCAATTCAACCGAGCAACGCCGCGAATACGAAGCACTCGACCGCGCGGACCTGACGTCTTCGGACGATGCCTACTTCGAATCACACCTGCTGCTGGCCCAACCCCCCGCCATGCCTGCGCTGCCGGACGAAATTCTGCGTAACGAGTCCAAATTGAGTCTCGTTAGCTAGCTCGCGGACAGCCGGATGCGTTGAGCGAGCGTTTTTGCGGTTCGTAGTTGGCTCAACCCGGCGCATACATTAGCTACATCGACCGAACCCGTTTGGTCACTGTTCGTCGGGTCGCGGTTCGATCTGCAAAGCCCGCTATCGAGAGCAGAGGCGCAGGTGGCGGCGAGATATGATTCAGACGCGAACGGCCGGCATTCAATCGTCTACGCTTTCTTCGTTGCTACTTGCGTGAGGAGCCTAGACCCGATCGTCACGTGGTGATGTCGTTGTCGGTCTGCGCGGCCATCTGCTGCATGTAGGAGGGTGGACCGGCCGATAACCGCTTTTCGTTGGTCGGTATGACTGCCTCGCCGATCCGTTTCAGGAGAATCTGGGCATTCATCTCGACGCCCTCACCACCTGCGGCTTTCATCACAGGAAAACGTTCAAGCAGGATTTCTGCAACGCTCTGGTAAACGTGCGACGGGTCGCCGGACCACGGCGGTAGTCCCGCAACCTGTTCCTCATTCAGATCCGCCAGAAAGTGCCGCGCCTGCGGCTCCATACGAACGACATTCGACAGGCCGACGAATTCCTTGTACGCGGCCACTTGAGACACTACGATTTGTTTCTCATAGATCGGATGATCGCCAAACAACACCGTCCAACACGAGGTGCAATAGAACCGTGTGGTATCGGCGCCCTCGAAATTCATGAAAGCGCCGAGTTTGTCTTCTCCCGTCACGATGCGAAAGTCGTTCGGCAGCCAGCAGCAGTCTGCACACAGGTCGTGTGGATATTCCGGCCCTCCGCATTGAGTTGAATACCACAGAGCCGAAATGCAATCGTGGCAACAACATTCGTGTCGGAACAGCTCCGTCTCGACGGGAAAGTCGATGTGGACAGACCCGCATTTGCACTTAATAGTCGCCATAACTTTTACCCCGGGCGGAGCTTCACGGAAATCCGACTCCGCTACCCCGCAACCTGATGGTGATATGAACAAATGGTCGAAAAATCGGCCAATAAGCCTCGTCGCCAAAATGATAACAGGCAGCAGTCGCTCAGCACTACGAATCATGGCCTGACTACCTGCTGAATGCGCTGACTGCTTTCGCGCAGGCCCTGGGTTCGACAAGCAGAGCGCAGCGTCGCTTCGCGGGCGGTTTCTGACATTCGCCGTTCGCATCGGCGGACTACCCAACGGGTTCCAGCGCTCGCGCCGGGATCGTCGAAAATTCGAGCTTTGTTCGCAAAGGTCCAGGTACTTTGAGGGTGCTCTTCTCGCAGACGTTCATGTCGCCAATGCCCTCGGATATGCTGCCCACTGGATTTACCGGGGGAGAGAGAACAAATGGACTGGGATGTTGTAGCAGCACTTGCAGAACTGGTCGCCGCACTGGGCGTCATCGCATCACTCGTGTATGTCGCTCAGCAATTGCGAGCATCTCAGCGCACGGCGACGGATTCGAACAGATTAAATCGCTCGCGAGGCGTCTGCGAGATCTTTCTGAAAATGGCTTCTGATGACGTGATGCGCCGACGATGGGTCAAATTCAATGATATGGAATCCCATTATGAAGAAATGGGGGCGCAATTCGATGGCTCTATCGAAGATGCTTCCGCGAACGATTGTATGAACGCATATTGGTTCTGGCTCCACTGGGGCCAGTTTTCGTCAACGACAGATAAGAAAGATTTGGACGATTTGAAATTGGTCATACATCCTTATGCGTACTCGCCATCGATGACCTACTCGTGGGAACACAGCGTCTTCGCCAAATCGAGCTTCGATAATGGCTTCAGATGCTTTGTCGAAGCGACGATGAAGGAATACCGCGAAAGCCCGGGTGCAACGACGGCCGGCGAGACACCCAACAAGCGCCTGTAATTCGCAGTACCCGGTTAGCTCTTTCGCGGAATGTCGGTTACAGCTGCACAATCGACGCGCGCGGCCAACGACGGACGTTCGCGTCGCGGTCGAACGGTTGCCTGATCGAATAGAATTCAGGAAAACTGTGGCCTGTCCCCAATAACCCAAACGATCATCAATTGGACTAATAGCGGCCGAACCGGCGCACCGGACGGGACAAGTGGAATTCCGCGTTGTCCGGATGACTCCGTTTACCGGGAGCCATCCGACGGGCGCGCCAAGATCCGACAGGAGACAAAGAGATGTCGAACATAAGCGCAAGCGGTGGATTGATGTGGTTGACCTTCGCACTGATGGCAGTACTTTTTTGGGGGCTCTATGGCATCTTTCTGCACTCCGGGCAGATAGGCATGTCCGACCCGGTGAACGGCCGCTACAAGGCATTTTTCTTCGTCGGACTGACTTATTTACTGGTCGCGGTTTTGGCGCCGGCCGGCATGCTCGTTGCCAAGGGCGCCACCTGGTCTTTTCCCATGCAAGGGGTGACTTTATCGCTGATAGCGGGCCTGGTCGGCGCGGCCGGCGCCTTCTGCGTTCTGCTCGCCTTTGGGGCCAAGGGAACGCCGGCCACGGTGATGACCATCATCTTTGCCGGCGCGCCTATCGTCAACGCCATCGTTGCCCTGAGCCTCCATCCACCGGACGGCGGCTGGAAAGCCATACCGCTTCCTTTCTATGCGGGCATCCTGTTGGCCGTGATCGGTGCATCACTGGTGACACTCTACAAGCCGGCACCAGGCGAGGCTGCCTACGCGACGTTAGCAGCGCCGACACAAGCGCGGGATGACCCTGCCAATCAATGATGTTCGGGGTGCGGACAAGTAACGCAGCTTGCGGTGGCGTTTGATGAGAGTCCCGATGCCGGCTTAGCGCAACCTGCTGCCTGTTGTAGTGCCGACGGAGTGACTGTCCACCCGAGCGTAAACGGCCTCGGCCAAGAGCCGACGGTCGAGAGTCGACTGATCCGCGACAAGCTAATTCCGAAACGAAGGCGAGGGCATCACAGTCGCTTGTCAGGTTGAAGTTGCCGAGGTTAGAGCTACGAACTCCCGCTACCATCGGCGCCGCAAGCCATGCCGAGGTAATCGAAGAACAACCCGTCCGGGTCGTAAGTCCCGCGCAGGGTACGCAGGCGTTCCCATGCCTCAGGCGCGTAGCACTCGCGCGCGGAGTCACGGCTCCGGGTGAGATCGGCTTCGCCCACGTATCGCCCGACCATGTGTGGATCGAGCAGCGCCATCACGCCTGCATGCCACGCCTGGTTCGCCGCATCCGTCGCCGGGTCTGTCCATATGGCGTACTGGTAGACGAGCTGGCGGCCCCACATCGAGTGCGCGGTCCCGTCGAGTGAGAAATCCGGGTGAAAACACGGCGCCATGATGTTCGAAACACCGGACGGCGCCGCTGCGTAGTGCTCCGCCATTCCCTCGAGCACAGTCGTCAAGGGCTGATTGGACCAGATGTTGTCGGCCGCGTAACGATAGCCGCCTGGGAGGGCCGCGCCAACGGCGCCGTGCAGAGCGTTCAGGTCACTGGGCGCATTGATTGTTGACGACACCGCCCGCTTTACCCTCGGGTCATCGTTGAGCGGCGCGAGCACTGAGGCGGCCTCGTCGCTGGTATCGACGAATGCGACGCCAAGGATGTTGGCGGTCACGCCATTCGAGCGTGCGGTGTCGACGGGAGCAGAAGTGATTCCCAGTACCAGGTTTACGTCGCGCGATACGCGGGCCGACAAATCGTCGACCAGCTGACAGGCGGTCGAGATTTCAGCATAAGGAAAAACGAAACTACTCAAGGTGAGCGCGCGCGGGAGCGGCCGCAGCGCGAGGTGGAAACGTGTCGCGACGGCAAAAAAGCCCGGACCCGCACCGCGCGCTGCCCAGAACAGGTCCGGATACTCGTCGCGACTGACAGTTACCTCACGGCCGTCGGCCAGGACGAGGTCGATGGCAAGAACGTTACTACAGGCACTGCCCCAGCGGTTGTAATTGAGGCCATTCCCCCCGTTGAGCAAGAATCCACCCAAGGGCACGGTGGGGCAGTACGCCACTGGAAATGCCAGCCCGTGTGGGGCGAGTTCGTGCAGTAACTCCGTGCCGCGCGCGGTGGGGCCGACGCTTGCCGTCGCCGAGGCCGGGTCGAGTGATATTGTGTTGAGGCGCCCGAGATCGAGCATTATCCCGCCTTCGCGGACGGCCGATGCACACCAACTGTGGCCGCCACCGCGTACGACTACCTGGCGCTTTTGCGCGCGGGCGAACGCGAGCGTGCGCACAACGTCAGATTGGTTCGCGACCCGCACGATCAAATCGGGTTGCCGCTTCGGCACCATGACGTTCCAACCAATGTTTCGGACCGGTTCGAACAGTGCATCGCCTGGCAGCAGGAGATCGCCATCTACGCTCTCGGCCAGATCCCGCAGCGCGCGCTCAGTGGCTGCCGCGGTTGGTGTCCCGGTCTCGCCTGCCCATACGGTAGCGAAGCGACTCAGCAACAACGACGTAGCAGCGGAGTAGCCGAGGAACTCGCGGCGGCCGGGTGATTCGAGAGGGTCGGTCATGGGGTATCTCCTTTCAAATCGGATGTGTAAGTTGCGTTAGCTGAAAAGGCGACGGAAGCCCGCTTTTGTGACCGGTTCACGATTGGCACCTGGTCAATTTCAAACGCCTTCATCAGTTTATCGCACAGAACTGCCGTCGGGCTCTCACGATTCAGAATGGGGCACTCGCCCGAGCAGTGCAAAGCTCCGTCGAGCGCCGGCTGCCCAGAGCACACGCCCCACCTGGCAAACGAGACCTAAGATGTTCGGGAACGAGAAGTAGCCATGGACGCGGCCTGGCGATACGCCGACAAATCTGTTGGGCAGATCGGGCTAAAGTCGTACACTCGCTTGGGCAATGATACCCCGATTGAAATGACCGAAGCGCCCAATCAGCCAGTCGCCGCTCTGAAACAACACCGCTTGTTTCGAATAGCTGCCGTCTATGCAGTGGTGGGTTGGTCATTGATCCAGGTCGCCGACATCGTGCTCGAAGCATTCGAGTCGCCGGCCTGGGTAATGCAAACCTTACTGATCGTGATACTTGCAGGTTTCCCCGTTACGCTCGCCGCCATCTGGGTAGTTGAGCGTGGTCGGCAGAGTAGGCCCGCGAAAGGGGTGGCGCCGGTCGCAACGATTCTACTGGCATTCCTGATGTCGATTGGCGCCTACCACTACTTCATGTCTGATGATTCCCCACGAGATACGCAACCACCCGCTGTTCAACAGGGCCGCACATCGAATCCGGTGCTGGCGGTATTGCCGTTCGCGAACATGTCGAGCCTGGCGGAGAATGAATACCTCGCTGACGGAATGACCGAAGACGTGATCACTCTACTCGCGCAATCGCCCGGGGTGGAGGTGATCGCGCGGAACTCGACGTTCAAATACAAGGATCAGAATCCGGATATTCGGGACGTCGGCCGCGACCTCGGGGCCGACTACGTGATCGAAGGCAGCATCCGGCAGCTTGGCGAGCGCATCCGGGTAACCGTCCAGGTCATCAACGCAAAGTCTGGTGCACATATCTGGGCGGAGAAGTACGATCGTCCCCAGAGTGAATTCTTCGATATCCAGGACGAGGTCAGCCTCGGTGTTGCAGCCGCCGTGGGTGATGCGGTGTTTAAAAAGGAATACTCAGAGATCAATCAATCCCGGACCGACAACCTCACCGCCTGGGCGCTGATTTCCCAGGCCGAAATTGCACATGCTCACCAGGGTTCGGGCGGGGACGATGCAACGTCGAAGGCACGCCAGGCCGTGGCGCTCGACCCAGAGTACGCGCTCGCACACGCCGTGTTGGGCCGCTCATTGGCTCTCAAATGGTTTAACGATCGGGACGCTGAACTCGCGCGAGAGGCCGAATCAGCAGCACGTCTCGCTGCAAAGATCGACCCCGACGACCCGAAAGTACTCGCGTATCTCGCGCACACGCTGCTCGTCACGGGGCACCCAGCGGAAGCACTCCCCTACGCCGAGCGCGTGGCCAGGATCAGCCCGAGCTATGCTGAAGGCCTGATTTACTACGCGGACATTCTCATTCACAACGGTCGATCGCGAGAGTCGCTTCCCTATTTCGAAAAAGGCATCCGGCTGACGCCGAACGCACCGCAGCTCGCCTGGTACCACTGGCTGTACGCCGAAGCCCTCGCTCACCACGGCAACTTTGCCGACGCGGAGACGTCGCTCATCACCGCAAACCGCATGTTTCAGGGCGGGGATCAGGTACTGTTACGACTCCTGGCAGGCGTACAACTGCAGCTCGGGAAGGTCGATGAAGCACGCGCTCGTCTCGCCGAAGCCGACCTTATTGACGGTCGCCCGTTAAGCGAGGAGAAAAACATGTGGGCGATGTTTTCGACCGACGACGGTGGCGAGCACATCAAGGGTATTTTTGTCGATCTGGAGCATCTTTCCGGCTCGGATAACCAGTAAGGCTCACCCGCTTCTTCGCGCACGCGGGCTACATCGTGCGATGCAGCCGCGCATCATGGGTGCAGAAATGGATCATGAACCAGTTCTGGAGGCGAGTCCCGAGAAGAACGAGCGCGAGGGAATAGACCCCACGGAAGTCCTCGACCCGGTCGAGGATCTCACATCCGGCCCAACTTGCAGTTCGGACATCGATGAGCCGGAAATTACGGACCCTGATTTACCCGCACATATTCAGCGTGGCAAACACAACATAGACTACTTCTTTACCCTCGGACGTTTGCTTTCGGGTGCTCAGATGAACGCCGCATAAGCGCACTCTTCCGTCTATTGCAGCGCGGCATCGTCCGGCTGTTCACCCTTGGTAATGGACGGTCACGCAGATTTCTCGTCAGGCCTGAGACGGCCAATTGTGTTGAAAAACCCGAAAAACTGAGGACGCAAGTTTTCTGCCGAGCGGCAATTAGTCTGGGAAAGCCGTCGATGTGTTACGTAGGGGCGCGCCAGAAGATCTAGGTCGAGAGAGCAGCCGTTCCGCACACTTCTTCGTATCTATCGAAATCTGAATCGCTTAGGCGGCCTTGGATTTTTTGTCCTCCGGAAAAACGGAGTTTTTTAACAGAATCGGCCAATAACCGACATTCGACCGCCGACAAAGCCCTCGGATATGCTGCGCACGTCGATGTCCTTTGGCAATCTTAGATAACTCGCGGAGTAGTAGCCAAAAAAACCCGTTGTCCCATACTATTTAATAGGCAGTCGGCTCGGGCAGGCGTTGAACCCAAATACGATTTGTGGCCGGATCTATTGGGCCGCTGTGATTGCCTTCCGGCTCCGATTGAATGCCGTTCGACCTTTATCCGGAGACCATAATGGAACAGAAGAGGATCGTAATTATCTTGGCCGATATCAGCGGCTATACCGAGTTCATGCTGGAGAATCGCACGGCTGCGGTTCACGGGCAGGCATGCATCAATTCCCTCATCGAATCGATTCTCGACCAAGTCGATATCCCGTTGACCCTACAGGAAATCGAAGGCGATGCGGTGTTTCTCTATGCGGCCGACCCGGGCGATGAGGAAGGTTGGCAGGGCGTAGTTGAAGAGGTCAGTCGTAAGCTTGCAAAGTTTTTCGACGCGTTCATCGCGGGGTTCGGCGTCACGGCCGAATCAACCCCGTGCGCATGTGCAATCTGTCGTAATGCCGAGAAGCTAGGTTTGAAGATCATCGTTCATGTGGGCGAGGCAATGTTCCACGAGGTCGCAGGCCGTAACCAAGTGTCTAGCCCCGACGTCATCCTCACTCATAAGCTGCTGAAAAATTCTATAGACAGTAAAGAGTATTTATTGCTCACCGAGCAAGCTTACGATCTGATGGGTGCTCACCTTCCTGGAAAGTTTGAGTCGCATCACGAGAGCTATGAAGGATTCGAGGCTGTCCCGTTACGTGTGCGTTTTCTGGAAAAGGATTTCCTGGACGCTCGCGACGCGGTTTACAAGTTGACGGAGCGCGAATTGCAGTCGGCGGTGGACGGTTACATCGATTGGGTACGGCCCACCGTATGGAAGGCTGCTCTCGATCAGTTTCGCCGCCCCTTTGGTACTTATAGCTGGCTGGAAAGAATGCTGATGGTCCTAGACGCATTGATTATGAAGCCAAAATTTCACTTCTATTGGAGGCGTGAAATCCCAAGACAGCAGCGCGCCAGAGGAAAGCGCCGTGAGCGGTGACCGGTATGCCTACTCCCGATGCATGTCTATAGACCGCCGCTTGGATTTACGTTTGGCCTAACATCCACCACTCACTAGACAGCCGGATAGCGACCTCACCATTACGGCCACTTTGGGTCGCCCATTTCTATTGCTTTACGGTATGACGCGTCCGTTCACCGCTCGATAACGGACCAAAGAGTTTCGGTAGCCTTCGGCAGGAGGTGGCCAACAACGGAAGTTCACGGCGCAAAAGAATACCCGCAACAAGAGCGGGCTTCCTTACAGGAGTCGATTTCGCTTTAACTCACCCTGCGCCTGAACATCAGCCCAACTAACCCCGACGCCAGAAAGAAGATCGCGGGCGGAAGAGGTACAAGAGCGATGTCCCCGAGATACAGGGTTACAGTTCCCGACCCGACACCCGTCGCGGGCGGATCAATGTTTACTTGATTATAGAACTCCGCGTTGATAGACAACGTGTAAAGCCACCCGGCATTCAGCATTCCGGTCATACTTCCGATCAGCTCGTTGTTGGTGGTGCCAGCCGTCTCGCCAAGGACAAAGTTCTGCACTGTCGGACCTGGGTTGCTCTCCTGGAGGTTCGAAAACGACTTACCGCCGAAACTATCCCTCAATTGGACCCAGAGCCATTTATTTCGGTCCCCGGTGACATCATAGTGCCCGGTAATGGTGTATGGCGTATCGATGTCGACGGAAAACTGAATACCGGCAGAGAAGCGCACGCCATCAGCCCGGGTCTTTCCCCCGGTCCCTATACGGGCGCTGTTGCCAATTTGATCGAAATTGACCTTGAATCGATCCCCGCTCAGGTCGTAGCTGGCCGACGATTCTTCGTCGACATTGGTGACGAAGTGCGAATTGGTATACGGCAGCCCGGTGGGGAACAGAGTATCCGTGGCGTTGTTGGTGCCGCGAAAAGCGCTAACGGTGAGTTCCGTTGGGGAGAGACCGAGTGGATTCAGGATGGTGGCGGCTCGGACGTTTCCGGTCCAACCTAATATCCCCACAATGGCTACTCCCACGAGACCTACTCTGTTCACTACAGTGCTCATCGGCTCTTGCCTGTTCAGTTGTGCTCGTTGATAGTAATCGATAAGCGTGCGGATTTTCCGGTAATTGTCCGCTCTTGTCGGGCGATCAAACCTAAGGTCCAATTGCGCTCGCCGCCTATCGCGGCGCAGCACGAACGTCGGCTTAGCCTCTCCATAACGGACATCCGGCTCAGCGTAAACTTTCAACGCGAACGGCCAAATTAAGACGTTCACGCTGTCTGTACCCTCGGGTATGCTGCCCTCTTATTCAGAGATTTAGGGTGCGAGCGATGAATTTGGAAATATTTGGTGTGTTCCCCGTCAGCATCCATGAGACAGGCTGCGGTTAAATCTTTACGGATTAATTCTGGCTCGTTAAAGCTCTGAGGGGAGCAACGATGAGCGAGGATGAGTAATGCCTATGCAACGTGAGCACGGTGCTGAACACCCCTACTGGCCGGCCGGGCCGTTCCAGATCCGCCTGCCTTTTGTCCATTACCGCTGGGAGTTCCCGGAGATGATCCAGGGCTTCTTTATGTTTGTGGTCGGACTCGCGATGGTCCCGCTGCTGGAGAAATATCTGGGTATGCCATATGAAGCGGCGTTGGCATTTACCTTTATAGCCGGTCTTGGTTACACCCTGCCTGCCTTGCTCGGCGTCCCGTTGGTCCCTGGATGGATTACCCCCGCCATTCCGATGGTTTTGTTGTTCCTAAGCGGCTATGAACCGGGCCCCGATGCCATCAAAGCCATGTTCGCGTTGCAGATTGAGGTGACTTTGATTTTCCTGATCCTGGGTGTCACCGGTTGGGGTTCGAAACTGGTTAATGTCATTCCGAATTCGCTCAAGTCAGGCATCATTATTGGCGCCGGAATTGCCGCCATGATGGGTGAGCTGAAATCCGGCGGTCGCGTCGATTCAACGCCAGTATCCCTGATCGCGGGTTCTATTGTTGCAGCCTATATTCTGTTCTCATTGTCATTCAAAAACGTGGCTGAGCAGTCCATGCTTGCGCGTCGTATCGCCAACTTCGGCATGGTTCCGGGAATGGTGGTTGCAATGATTGTTGGTTGGGCCATCGGAGAATACCCACTCCCGGAAATCGAATGGGGTATCACTCAACCGGACTTCGCGCTGATGACCGATTACTTGATATTCGCCGTCGGTTTTCCGGAGCTCAATATGTTCCTGTTGGCCATCCCGACCGCACTGATTGCCTACGTGATCGCCTTCGGTGACATCTTGGTTGGCCGTACCCTGGTGGAGCGGGTCGACCGTGCACGGGAGGACGAAAAAATCGAGGTCAGCGTTGACCGAGTGCACCTGGTGACGTCGATTCGTAATCTGATGCACGCTTTCTTTGCTCCGTGGCCGGGGTTGGCGGGGCCGTTATTTGCGGCCGCCCACGCGACCGTGGCTGAACGTTACGCGATGGGACGTAAGACCATGGACTCCATCTACAGTGGCGCCGGCACCTTGTGGATAGCCGGGCTGCTGGCACTGTTCTGTCTGCCATTGGTGACGATGTTTAAGCCGGTATTGCCGATCGCACTTTCACTAACACTGATTCTGACCGCTTATATCTGCATCATGGTTGGCATGGAACAACTCAATAATCCGTCCGAACGAGGTGTGGCTGGTATTGTTGCCGTTACCCTGGCGATGCCTGATCCGAAATCCACGATCTATGCCATCGGCATCGGGCTTACGCTTTACATTCTGATCGAACGTCCACGCCTGCTGGGAAAACACACTCCTGAGGACGAGATCATATTCGCCGACGAAGGCAACGAAGAATGAGCAAATACTTTAACGGCTCCGTTCGCTGGCAATTGCAGTGCCGAACGGACGACCGTCCATTACCCCATAACGGGCTACTGCGTTCCAGGCGCTGACGAGTGCGAACGGCCGCGCCCTGAAGTTCGCTGGAACAGAGTTGGACGATCACGACTCTGGAAAGCCAGGAATCAATGGCCCATTTCCCAAGTAATTCTAACGACGTGAAGCATGTCGGCTAAGAACGTCGCGGAATGTCGATCTTGTGGTCGCTCAGCGTCACGTCTGCGTAGCGGATGCGATCTTGATCGTCTGCGCGCGGCACCGGCCGGGTTGCATCGAACCCGACCTTGGTTCCGACGGACCCCCGAAAGCCGGGGTGTAGTTCGTGGCCGAAAGCGTTTTGAATACGCACAATATCGGTCATCGGATCCAGGCGCTGAACGAGCGCCCATTCGACATCGGAGGCGTTGCGAATATCGACATCATCGTCAACCACCGTAACCATTTTGAGCGACGCGAAAGCGGCGAAGGCCGCGGCCATCGCCATTTTCGATTGACCGTGCTTTTTTTGGTCCATCTGTACGACGGCATGATAGAATCCACCGCCGCCGTGGCTGCAGAACACGTCCTTCACGCCTGGCACCTGCCGTTGAAGTGAGTCGAGGACCGCGCCCTCGCCAAGTAATCCGACCATGTTATAAAGCTCAATACCGGAAATCACGGTATGGAAGATTGGTTGCTGGCGGTGGTGAACGGCGCGAACGTGAACCACCGGCTTGTCAAACCGGCCCGCATAAAAACCTGTGACCTCGCCAAAAGGGCCTTCAGGCGTAAGCTCACCTGGGACAATCTCGCATTCCAGAGCGTACATGGCGTCCGCCGCCATTTCGACATCGCAGGCAGTGCCTTTAACGAGGCGAACCGCACTACCCTCGAACTCGCTCGCAATGCCGAGTTCGTCAGTATCGGCCGGCGCGACGGAGCTAGGTGTAGCGCCTGCGAATAATAAACCTGGCCCGATCCCGATATTGAGCGTAAAAAACAGCGATTCGCCCCGCGCCTTAGCCTTGTCGAAATAAAGCTCAAGGTGCCGACCCGCGTCGATACTAATGGCGAGCTTTTCCTTGTCGACGAGCATAAAGCGCTGAACGGAAGCATTGCGAACGCCTGTCTCAGGGTCTTTGGCAATGACGACACCCGCGTCAATATACGGTCCGCCGTCTTTCAAACCATGAAACGGAATGGGAATACAAGAAAGATCGATTTCGTTTTGCGTGACCTCGAGCACCGGCCCGGATTTAATCACGATAGGATCGACCGGGTCGGCCTGCCATTTTTTTATTCGCCGAAGGATTGACCCGACCATTTCGGTCTCCTCGATATCCAGCAGATCGGCCAGCAGGTCGCGCGACCAGTAAAGGCCTGCCAGAACCGGATGGTCCCTGCCTTTGACATTTTCGAATAGCACTGCGAATGGTTCTCCTTCATAGCGAGCTGCAATGCCGGCCAGCTCGAAGTCCGGATCGACCACGCTTTTAACCCTGGCAAGCCTCCCTATCTCGTCCAGCTTCTCAACGATCCAGGCAAGGTCACGAATTCCTGCTTCCGCCATGGCGCATTCTCCCAACAGTCTGCTTGTCCGTGTCTCACGATCCCAACGCTTCCCCAAACATAGGCGCATGTACCTCGCCAACACTCTCGCCTCCGCTTTCGACGGGACCAATATTGACGCCAAATAATCCGGCGCTGGGCTAACGGACGCGGCGAGTTCAATAGTAACGACCAATTCCCTTTTCCTGCAATGTTTTCCAAAATCAGGTCGCACTGCCAATTGCTCCATCTGACCCTTTACAGCATGTTTCTTACGCCGCCGCTGCGGTCGGCTACTATCAAGCGCACGTTATTGCGACATCAGGCGCTTGGGGAAACTAATTGGACTGGAATTCAATAATTGGAATTGCCGAGGTAATTGGTACGTTGGTCGTAGTCATTTCGCTTGGCTATGTCGGAGTGCAAATTAGGCAAAATACGAATCTCGCCGCTGGGGAATCGCAGCGGGAGCTGATGAATTCATTTCAATCTCAATTAGATCGAATAATGAAAAACCGGAGTTGGTTAGGCGAGGGTTGAATGGACTCGGCGAACTAACGGATTCTGAGAAATTCGAATTCGGTTTTATCTTTAATCAGTTCCTGAACCAGCTTGAGCAACCTCTTCGTATGCTCGAACGAGGGTTGGAAACACAAGATAACGTCGATATGTATGGGGATATCTGCGTCGCATTTCTACAGGTGCCGGGAGGTTGGGATATTTGGGAACAGACTCGAGAATATTATTTCCCGCTTTCACGCGCTTACGTAGAAGCCCGTTTGCGAGATCGGAAATCTCTACCGCCGAGCATTCTTGAAATACATTCCTGGGCCAGAATTTCGGACGAAGCAAAGGCGTCGCGGGTAGTATCGCCACCCATCAAGCCAATGGAGTCCGACGGTTGACCTCGTCTCTCAGGTCGCTAAGCCGACTATATTGGCAATCGCTAACAGGCCGTTATGGGCAGATTGTGTTGAAAAACTCGAAAAATTGAGGACGCAAGTTTTCTGCCGAGCGGCAATCAGTCTGGGAAATCCATCGATGTGTTACGTAGGGGTGCGCCAGCAGATCCAGGTCGAGAGAGTAGCCGTTCCGCACACTCCTTCGTCTCTATTGAAATCTGAATCGCTTAGGCGGCCTTAGATTTTTGTCCTCCGGAAAAACGGAGTTTTTCAACAGAATCGGCACGTTTCCGACCCTCAGGGGCACCCCGCGAACGTCTGTTATGGAGCACAAGAGACATTCGCCGGTTGACAGATCCGGTCGAAACTCGAGTTCTGTATTTGCGAGAACAAGTCTGGTTTTTTACAAATAAATGAACCGGGATGTTGTAGCAGCACCTGCAGAACCGGTCGCTGCATCGGGCGTCATCGCATCACTCGTGACTGTCGCTCAGCAACTGTGAGCATCTCAACGCACGGCGACAGATTCGAACGGATTAAATCCCTCGCGAGGCGTCTGCGAGATCTTGCTGAAAATGGCCTCTGACGGCGCGATGCGTCGGCGATGGGTCAAATTCAATAATATCGAATCGCACTATGAAGAAATGGCGGCGCAATTTGATGGTTCCATCGGCGATGCTGCCGCGAACGATTTCATGAACGCATATCGATTCTCGATCGGCAGAATAATAAGTGTGTCCCCTTTACTACCATCGGCTGCAGGGTCCGACCGGGCCTAATTGACCGCGATCAATGTCTTGCGCGAGACAAGTAATACCTTACTAAGGGGGAGGGCCACAATCACGTGCCGAGTTCGTTTTCCTTTGTGGGTGTTAACCGCCCGGACAGTCTTTTCGCGCATGCCCGGCGTTACGTCGGTGCGTGCTGTGCGTTGCTGCTTACCGGCGTGCTGCTCAGTTCGCCGTGTCTGGCGACGACGTTAGCGGATTATCTCACTGTAACCCCGGCGGCCTCGATATTTCCGGGCGCCGATCGGGTATCGATAGCCGAACCTGATGCGAGTTCGGCGCTCGCGTTCGCCGGTGAGGAGCAAATCGGTTTCGTCTATTTGAATACGGATCTCGTGAATGCGACGGGATATTCCGGCAAGCCGATCCAGATAATCGTCGGGCTCGATATGGCCGGCGTGATTCGTGCAGTGCGCCTGGTCGAACATCACGAACCGATTGTCCTGATTGGTATCCCCGAGGAGAAGGTCAACGCCGTGATCGACCGCTATCTGGGGGTCGACATTGTCAAGGTCCTGCGCGGCGAAACTCGCCGCCTGCCGTATGACGCATTGAGTGGGGCAACCGTCACCGTCAGAGTCATCGACGACAGCATCATACGTTCCTCGGGCCGGATCGCGCGGAATCGGGGGCTGGGTGGCCTGGAACCCCCCGCATCGGCGAAAAGGACGCCGGCTTTCGAGGTCGACATGGAAATCACGGACGTGCGCGACTGGATCGGACTCATTCAGGAAGGCGCTGTGCGTCGCCTCAAACTGACGATGAAGGAGGTCGACGAAGCGTTCGCGGCCGAGGGTGTCGAAGTGAAGGGGCGCGATTCCGGGGCGCCGGACGATGTATTTATCGAACTCTATACGGCGTTGATCTCGGTGCCGTCCATCGGCCGCAGCCTGCTCGGCGACGCCGAATACAAAAACCTTCAGCGGCGCCTTGCCCCCGGACAACACGCGATACTGGTCGCCGCGAACGGGCCTTATTCGTTCAAAGGCTCGGCCTATGTTCGTGGAGGCATCTTCGATCGATTCGAACTCATCCAAAACGAAAGCGCGATCCGGTTCAGAGATACGGAGCACAAACGTCTGCGTCGGATCGCCGCCGAGGGTGCGCCGGATTTGCAGGACGTCGACGTGTTTCGGATCCCGCCCGACGCGGATTTCGAGGCCGCCGCCGCATGGGAACTCGAGCTGCTCGTAAGTCGTGAACTCGGTCCGCGTGACAAGGCATTTCATACTTTCAGCGAATCCTATGAGTTGCCGCCGCGATACCTGAAGAAAATTGAAACGGGCGAGCTTCCGGACGAGACCGTGTCGTCGCCACAGGAGCTCCTGCCCGGACTCGATGATGCACCGCTGTGGCAAGGTCTCTGGCGCGACAAGTGGTGGCAGGTGGTTCTTCTGGTCCTCGCCATCGTGTTGATCACGTGCATTTTCTTTTTTCAGGCGTGGTTCGCGAAGCGGCCACGGCTGCTCGACGGCCTGCGCCTGGGTCTGATGGTGTTTGCCGCGTTCGGGATCGGTTTCTACGCCAACGCGCAGCTCTCGGTCGTGAATATCCTGACGGTGTTCAACGCGCTGGTCACGGGATTCGACTGGAGTTACTTCCTGATGGAGCCGTTGATTTTCATTGGCTGGGGCAGCATTGCGGCGGGCCTTTTGTTCTGGGGACGCGGTGCCTACTGCGGTTGGCTATGCCCGTTCGGCGCCCTGCAGGAACTCTTGAGCAGGGTTGCCAAGAAGTTCGGTATTCCCCAATACCGGGTTCCGTGGGCCCTGCATGAGCGCCTGTGGCCGGTCAAGTACATGATTTTCCTGGCGCTGTTCGGTGTGTCTCTGCACTCCCTCGCGATGGCCGAACAGTTGGCCGAAATCGAGCCGTTCAAGACCGCAATAATACTCAAGTTCGCCCGCGCCTGGCCGTTCGTGTTGTTCGCCGTCGGCTTGCTCACCGCGGGTCTGTTTATCGAGCGCTTCTATTGCCGCTACTTGTGCGCGCTCGGCGCCGCGCTCGCGATACCCGGCCGTTTGCGCATGTTCGAATGGCTGAAACGCTATCGCCAATGCGGGCACCCCTGCCAGATCTGCAGCAGCACGTGCATGGTGCAGGCCATTCACCCCGAGGGTCAGATCAATCCGAACGAATGTATTTACTGCCTGCATTGCCAGCAACTGTATTTCGATGCACACAAGTGCCCCGTCGCCGTCGAAAGCCGATTGAAAAAAGAGCGCCGCGCCGCTCAGGTTTCGGCGGGAACGTCCGAACAGGCGGAAGACATCATTGCGGAAATTAAACGCTCGCGGAATGCGGAAAACGAATTGGATAACCGACGGTCCTGAAACGAGGACCGTTTGCGTAATTGACAGTACAAGTTTCGACAACCGACAACGTCTCAAAGGAGAGCCATTATGGGGAAATCAGACAAAGAATCGACGGGTTTAACGCGTCGCGAGGTGCTGTTGAGCTCGGCCGGCGCTGCCGGCGGCTTGTCAGTGGGCGGGGTTCTCGCACCGTCGCGGGCCGATGCGGCCGGCGCTGCAACCAGCGCGCATGTCGGCCCTGGCGATCTCGACGAGTACTACGGCTTCTGGAGCAGCGGCCAGGCCGGCGAAGTCCGCGTGATCGGTATTCCGTCGATGCGCGAACTCATGCGGATCCCGGTGTTCAACCGCTGCAGTGCGACCGGTTGGGGACAGACGAACGAAAGTCTCAAGATACTGACTGAAGGCTTGTTGCCGGAGACCCGCAAGTACCTCGAGAATAACGGAGGCACGTGGCTGAACGGTGACGCGCACCATCCGCATATGTCGTTTACGGACGGAACGTACGACGGCCGTTATCTCTTCATCAACGACAAGGCCAACACGCGCGTGGCGCGGATCCGCCTCGACGTTATGAAGTGCGACAAGATCATCGAAATTCCGAATGCCTCCGATATCCACGGCCTGCGGCCGCAAAAGTATCCACGCACCGGTTACGTCTTCGCGAACGGCGAACATCGCGTGCCGATCCCGAACGACGGTTCCGTTCTCGACGAGCCGGATAAATATCATGCCGTTTTCTCTGCGATCGACGGTGACAGCATGACCGTGGCCTGGCAGGTCATGGTGGATGGAAACCTCGACAACTGCGATGCGGATTACCAGGGTCTCTATGCCTTTTCGACGTGCTACAACTCCGAGGGCGGCGTGACGCTGGCGGAGATGACCAGCAACGAGCAGGACTGGGCAGTGGTTTTCGACATCAAGCGGATCGAAGCAGCAGTCAAAAAGGGCGATTTCAAAGAAACGGGCGGTGTACCCTTGATCGACGGCCGCAAGGGCTCCCCGTATACCCGTTACGTTCCTGTTTCGAACAGCCCACACGGGTGCAACACGGCACCGGACGGCCGTCACGTGGTGATTAACGGCAAGCTCTCGCCGACGGTCTCCGTCATCGATGTCACGAAACTACCCGATCTTTTCGATGACAAGATCAAACCGCGTGACGTGATCGTCGCCGAACCGGAACTGGGTCTTGGGCCATTGCACACCGCGTTCGACAACGAGGGCAATTGCTATACCACCCTGTTCCTGGACAGCCAGGTCGCGAAGTGGAACATGGAAAAGGCGATCCAGGCGTTCCAGGGCAAGGACGTCAATCCGATCCTCGACAAGGTCGACGTTCAATACCAGCCAGGGCATAACCACACCACCATGGGTGAAACGAAGGAAGCCGATGGCAAGTGGCTGGTCTCGCTGAACAAGTTCTCGAAAGATCGCTTCATCAATGTCGGTCCGCTGAAGCCGGAAAACGAACAGTTGATTGATATTTCCGGCGACAAAATGAAGATCGTGCACGACGGTCCGACGTTCGCCGAACCGCATGACTGCATCATCGTGCGCGCCGACATCGTCAACCCGGCGCAGACCTGGACCCGCGGTGATCCGATGTGGGCCGACGCCGAAGCGCAGGCCAGGAAGGACGGTGTCAACCTGATGGGAGGCAGTGAGGTCATACGTGACGGCAACAAGGTGCGCGTCTACATGTGGTCGGTAGCGCCGAATTTCAGCATGACGGATTTCACTGTGCAGCAGGGCGATGAGGTGACGATTTATGTCACGAATATGGATACGTTCGACGACCTGACCCACGGGCTGACGGTCGCCAATTACGGCATATGTATGGAGGTCGGTCCGCAGGCCACGGCGTCGGCGACGTTCAAAGCCGATCGCCCGGGTGTTCATTGGTATTATTGCCAGTGGTTCTGCCATGCATTACATATGGAAATGCGTGGCCGCATGCTGGTCAAGCCGAAAAGCGCCTAGACCAGAGTGTGAGCAACGCTGATCGCGCTAAAGGCGCCGCGCGCTGGTGCGGCGCCATGCTCGCTCTCGTGTGCCTGAGCGCGCCATCGTCCGCGGACGAACTCGTCGTTGCGACACCGGACTCGCTTGCCGAAGCCTTGAGGAATGCCGCGCCGGGTGACACCTTGCGTCTCGCGGCGGGTACGTTTCGGGGACCCGTACTGATCGACCGCCCGCTGACGCTCGTCGGCAGCGAGGGCAGCGTCATCGACGCGGGCGGAGGCGGGCGGGTCGTCACCATCGACGCGCCGGACGTCGTCGTACGCAATATCGCGATCCGCCATTCCGGTGCGGACCTGTCTGTCGAAGACAGTGGCATCTTCGTGACGAAGCGGGGCGACCGCGCGCTGATCGAGGGCAACCGGATTGAACATTGTCTGATCGGTGTGTACCTGAAGGGTCCGGACAACGCGATCGTGCGTTCGAATACGATTATCGGTCGACAGGATCTCCGTATGAACGAACGCGGCAATGGCGTCCATCTGTGGAATACGCCGGGTTCGATAGTTGAAGGGAACACGATCCGGTTTGGACGCGATGGCATTTTCGTCACCACCAGCAGGGACAACCGGTTTCGAAAGAACAAAATCAGCGATCTGCGTTATGCCGTTCACTATATGTACACGAATCGGAGCGAAGTCAGCGGCAACGAGTCGGTAAATAATCACGCCGCCTACGCGCTGATGTTTTCGGATCACCTCGAAGTTCTCGATAACGTGTCCATCGGCGATCGAGACCGTGGGTTGTTTTTCAACTATGCGAACTTTTCGAACATCTCCGGAAACGTCGTACGGGGCGGGGCCGAGAAGTGCGTGTTTATCTACAACTCGAACAAAAATAGTTTTCACGGTAATGAGTTCCGCGGATGCGACATCGGCATCCATTTTACCGCCGGCTCCGAGCAGAATACGTTTGCAGGAAACACCATTTCCGGTAACCGTACGCAAGTGAAATACGTCGGTACCCGTTATCTCGAATGGTCGGACAATGGCCGCGGCAATTACTGGGGTGATCATACGGCCTTCGATCTCGACGCCGACGACATAGCCGATCGGCCATATCGCCCGAACACCATCGTCGACAAGATATTCTGGCGCTACCCGCAGGCTAAAATTCTCGCGAATAGCCCCGTCTTCGACGTGCTGCGATGGGCTCAGTCGCGGTTTCCCGCGCTGCATCCGGGCGGGGTGACCGACAGCGCGCCGCTGATGCGCCCGCCCGGTCTTGCAGCGATCAGCGACAATCGATGAACGCAGTTGCGGGCCTCGCGATCGACATCAAGGCGGCCGCTAAACGCTACGGCCGCGACGAGGCACTGCATGCGATGGATTTGGCCCTGCCCGAAGGCGAGTCACTTGCGTTGATCGGTCACAATGGTGCCGGCAAGACGACGCTGTTGAAGCTTATCCTCGGACTCACGCAACCGACCACCGGCAGCCTGCGGGTCTGGGGCATGCCGCCGCTTGAATACAAGGCGCAGGCCGCGGCCGGCGTCGGCTTCCTGCCCGAGTCGATCGCGTTCAAGGGACATCTGTCCGGCCGCGAAATTCTCTCATCTTACGCGGCTCTCAAGGGCGCGAAACCGGGCCAGGTGCGCGAACTGCTGGGCGTTGTCGGTCTGGGCGCGGATGCGGACCGACGAGTTCGTACGTATTCGAAGGGTATGCGGCAGCGTCTCGGGCTGGCACAGGCGTTGCTCGGTACACCGCGGCTGCTGATACTGGATGAACCAACATCGGGTCTCGATCCGGAGTTTCGCCGCCAGTTCTACGAATTGATCGGACAGCAGCAATCATTGGGCGCGACGATCGTTTTGTCGTCGCATTCGTTGACCGAGATCGAGGCACAAACCGATCGCATCGCGATACTGCAGGCCGGCCGACTTAAACAACTGGGCAGCCTGGAAGATCTGCGTCTGCGTTCGGGACTTCCCGTGCGAGTGCGAGTGGTCACCCGGTCCGGCGGCGGAAACCTGATTGTCGCGGCGATTGGCGACACCTACCGCTGCGAACAACCGGCCGGGGATCTCGTCCAGATTTGGTGCGACCGAGATGAAAAAGTCCAGCTCGTGAATCGCCTGTTCGAACAGGCCGGCGAGCATATCGTCGATCTCGACCTGATCCCGCCACGACTGGATGATCTGTTTACGCATTTCGTTGACGTCGGTCCCGCGTGATGCGACGTACTCTGCTCATCGCGACGGCCGAAATTCGCGAAGGGATGCGCAACCGCTGGATCCTGGGTGCGACCAGCGTACTGACTTTGTTCGCCATGTCATTGGCCGTGCTGGGTACGGCACCGATTGGCGAAATCAAAGCCGGCGCACCGGCGGTAATCACGGTAAGCCTGGCAAGCCTGAGCGTCTATGTCGTTCCGTTGTTGGCGCTCATGTTGTCGTTCGACGCGATTGGTGCGGAAGCGGAGCGCGGGACATTACTACTGTTGCTGACCTACCCGCTGACGCGCAGGCAGGTGTTGCTCGGAAAGTTTCTGGGCCATTTTGTCATCCTCGCTCAAGCCGTACTCACAGGATTCGGGGCGGCCGCGTTGTACATCGTGTTCAGCACCGAAACGGTTATCGGGGACTGGACGGTCTACGGCGCAATGCTCGGCAGCACCCTGCTGCTCGGAGCCGTATTTCTCTCGTTGGGTTATCTGTTGAGTGTCTTTGTTCGTTCGCCGGCGACCGCTCTCAACGCCGCGTTGGGTTTGTGGCTCGCATTAGCGGTTTTCTACGATTTCCTGATTCTCAGCTTGATACTGGCCGAAGACGGGGATCTCATCGGCGGAAAACTCATTGGTGCGTTGCTCCACGCCAACCCGGTCGACGTCTATCGCATCTTTAATCTCGGCGGCAGCGGCGCGGCGGCGTTTGTCTCAGGGATGGCCGGGGTCTCCGGATTCGATGCCACGAGCCCCGCGTTGTTACTCGGCATCATGGCGGCGTGGGTGGCTGTGCCGTTATGGGCCGCTATCGTTTTGTTCGAACGACGAGAAGTCTAGACCGGGCCCAGGCGGCAGTTGATGCCCAATCCGAGGGTTAATCTCGCGGGCCTCCACTAGAAACCGCCCCGAAGGGCGGCGCTTTGTTGTTACGTCCGCATTACGCCGGATTACTGCGGTGCTGGAATATCGGTACCGTACGCCTTATTGATATCTGAATAAATCGTGTCCACAACTTCTTTATAATTCACGCTATCAAGATCGACGTGTATTCTGACGGTACGCTTTCCGAACGGAAATCCGGAAGACGGCGCGGGGCGCAATGGAAAAATGGATACATTCGCTCCCGTCGATTGTCAGCAAGTTCTGGTGACCGGCAACTAATCAGTCAGGAGGCAGCTTTGAGCGAATACGAACTGGTTGATCTATTCAATTCTCATTTGGAAACGTTGCTCGCTATCTTTATGGCTTTTGTTTCGACGACATCGGCCTTTTTGGTGGCGACGTACCTTGCTGCACGCGAATTTTCTTCGGGACTAGGTAAAGTCGTCGTAGCGCTTTATTCGATTACGTCCATTGTCCTGATGGGCATCGCTCAACGGCAAAGTGTCGTGTGCGTCGACATTCGGGGCGAGATGGAACAGTCGGTGACGTGGCATACCGCTGTGTACGAACCGTCATGGATAATGCCAACCGGATTCTTTTCCGTTAGCGTGGTCATGGCCGCGCTGTTTCTAAGCGCGCTTTGGTATTTTTTTCACACGACGACAAGAATCCCCGGGCAAGCGCCGAGCCGTGCGCGCGGATGATGCGTTGAGCACGCGCGCTCGAACCGAGCCGCCGGCCTGGCCCATGACCGCTTATCGCTTGAGAACGGACGGTTGGATCAAATCTCGATTGGGCAGCAACCGGCCAGCAACCGACATTCGACCGCCGACGAAGAATGAGCTGGGAAGCGACCGGCGCAGTCTGCGTAATAGTGAGTGCGCTCGCCGTCGTCGAGCAGGCGGATACGACCGTTGTCGTGTTCCCGGGCCAGAAACTCGCGGTGAATAAATTTGGCGATTTCGAATTGGAACTTTAAGTCAATCGATCCAGTGAGCAGAGGAGAACAACCATGAGCACCGTAGAGAATTCGGCCGGTCTGGATATCAGGCCCGGCAATGTTCCATTGATCAATGATTCCGATATCGATCCAATTACGTTTTCTGTCATTCTGAACCGCTTCAACACCATAGCGCGCGAAATGACACTCGCGCTCGAATACACTGCGTGGACTTCCATCCTTGCGTTGGCGCGAGATTTCTCCTGTGCAATCTACGACGCCAAGGCGCGCCAGGTTGCCATGATGGATGCGGTGCCGATCCACTGCAATTCACTGCATATCATCCTGGGTTCCATGGCGAAGGCCTTCGAAGGTGAGGTCTACGAAGGCGACGTCATCGTCAGCAACGATCCGTATAGCGGGAACACCCACGTTGGTGATTTCGTAACGGCATGTCCGGTGTTCTACGAGGGCGAGCACCTGTTCTGGGCCGTCACGAAAGGACATCAACTCGATTGCGGTGCGTATGAAGCGACGAGTGTGGCGCCAAGCGCGAAGGACGTCTGGCAGGAAGGCCTTCAGTTGCCGCCGATAAAATTCTACGAAAAAGGTGAACCGCGTCAGGACGTGATCAACATGTATCTCGCGAACGTTCGCTATGGCGACATGCTCTATGGAGACATGATGGCGCAGCTCGGTTCGATTTGGACCGGCAGACGCCGCATCCTCGAACTCCTCGACGAGTACGGCCGAGAGGAAGTGACGCACTACATCGGGGCGATTTTCGATTACGCAGACCGTCGGACGGGTGAGGAGATCAGTGATATCCCCGACGGGGATTATGTCGGCGAGGCCTGGATCGACTCCGACGGCATGGGTAACACTAACCTTAAGGTGCGAGCGGAACTCCAGGTCAGAGGTGACCGCATGCACGTCGATTTTGCGGGCAGCTCACCACAGGGGGCCGGCGGAACAAACGGTACACAGGGCGTGATGGAAGCATCCGCCGGGATCCCCATACTGTGTAGTATCGACCCCGAGATCCCGCACAACGACGGTTGCCTTCGACATATCAGTTCCGATGCGCCCGAAGGCTCCATTGTGAAGGCGAAATATCCGGCATCGACAGCAATGGCGACACTATGTCCTGCAGGCCAGGAGCACGAGGCGGTCTGGAAGGCACTGGCTCTGGCCGCCCCGGACCGCACGTCGGCCGGTTACGGCGGATTTCACTGCGCTCCGTCGATATCCGGCGTCGACAAACGCGGCGAGGAACCGAGCGAATGGGCAGCGATGATCTTCAACGGCGGTTCGGGCGGCGGCGCATCGAAAAATGCGGACGGTTGGCCATTGATCGCGACTTCGACCGGGATGGGCGCCATTAAGATCCTGAGCACGGAAATGTTCGAGATGCTCTATCCCGTCATGATTGACCATCAAGAGATTGAGACGGATTCGATGGGTCACGGCAATACCATTGGAGGCGCAGGGGTAAGGTTCGCCCTTCGCCCTTACGGTACTGGAATGGATTGCCATCTGACTGGTGACGGCGCGGCGAACCCGCCGTTCGGAGTCTTCGGCGGGACTCCGGGCATCGGCGGCGGTAATTACCGCGAGGACCTCGAGAGCGGGCATCGGACGTATTGTTCGAGTAAAGGTTATCTGGAAATCGCCGTAGGCCAGATCTGGCTAGGCGTGTCATCCGGGGGCGGCGGTTACGGCGATCCACTCGACCGCGACGCCGAACTGGTTCGCTGTCACGTGCGAGACGAAATAATTTCGTTAGCGACGGCCCGGGATGTCTACGGGGTGGTCCTGCACCTGGACACGCTGGCCGTCGATCGGGAAGCGACGGTAAAGCTGCGCGGAAAGGTCGCCGCCGAACGCGAGCCGCTATCGGTCATTACGCCGACGAAGCCCGACGCCGCCACCTGGCTTCAGGACCACATACGTGAGGGCGACGAATACCTGCTCGATCCGCAGCCGTAATGGCGCCATCCTTGCAGCGACTCGATCCCACGACGGTGAGAATGGCTAAGGGTCAGATCTAACATTCCAGCATTAGAGAATGTCGCATTGTGAGATCTGACCCCGTGCGTTTGTTTTAGTGCTGCGGCATTTGGGTTATCGATGGATAAACGTTTGGGCATCGGCGCAGATGTCCTTCGACAACGGTCAAATTAGTACGACTGAATATGAATTTTACAAAGACGACTTCAAGAACATCGAGGAGCTTTATCCGGGCATGATTCCATACGTTATTGAGGAACTGCGCCGATACGCAAGCATGGCAAGGGCCGGGATATTTGGACTTGTTTGGAAAGACATAACGGCTGTCGATGTCTGTTTAACTCAACCTGCGCCTGAACAGCACAGCCGCGAACCCTGAGCCGAGAAAGAGGAACGCGGGTGGCACGGGAACAGGGCGGAGAGTCCAGGTACCGGGGGAACCTCCATGTGCCACCTCGACGCTAAACGCACTGTCCGAAGAGATTGTTTGACAATTTCCGCCAATGACCGCGGAGCATTGCGCCAGCTCCGCCCCATCGCCCAAAAGGCTGTCGAGATAATAGGCGTAGGCTTGCGCGCTCGGATCGTCAAAATCTACCTCATAAAAAATGAAACCTTGATGCGCGTCGATCGCTCCCGACGCATCGGTTCCCAAACTCAGCGAAAAAAAATCGGCATTACCAGGGTTTATCGCGCCACGATCATCGGAAAATGAGTAGTCAAGGACAGTTGAAGTAACATCCGTCAGAGGCATGGATGGCCCTAGCGCCGACGATAAATCAATAAACCCCGTTATCGTATCCGTCGGCAAGTAGCTTCCCGAAGGGACCGGCCTGTCCGAAACAAAAACGAGTGATTGGCTCAAAAAGTCGTAAATAGATTCCGCGTGGGCTGTCGTTGAGAACCAAACAAGCGCTGAGAAAACCAAAAGACGAACCAGCCTCACCGTCACCTCCTCAAGTGATGTCCCTCGGCGCGGACCCGCATTATCTGCATCGCCATACCCCTAACGCTATTAATGCTGGCGAAAATAACAGTATGCTCGCCGGTAATGGGACCGGCGCCAATTCCTCGATACGCAACATGATATTTCCATTGCCGTTCAAATCTATGCCAGCCGTCGTCTCGTCGATTTCCGAAATCTGTTGGATAACGGAAAATACGTATGTTGTACCGCCCTTCAGATTGCCCATCGCATTGCCAACGTCAATATTGAGGAAGTCGCCTTCAGCGCCACCGCCGACAACAAAGCTCTCATCAGCGGTAGCGATCGACTCCGCTGTGTCTTCGAATAGTGTCCGGTCGCCAACGGGAAGAGAAAGATCACGCAGGTCGACGACCGACCTGATCCAAAATCCGGATGGGCCTGAATAGCTTAGTGACCCGCTGATCTCATAAGTCGAATCGACATCTGGGGAAAACCCAATAGAACCGATCTCAGTTCCTACAAATTCTATACCCGGATTCAGACCATTGATGAAGTATGTACTGTTGACACTAATGACAACACTGGGGCCATCGAGAATCCACTCGATCTCCGCAACGCTCGACGTTCCGGAATCTTCAGCGAATAGAGATTCCGTAAACGATTCGGTGACGGTTTCTATCGTGTTGTCGTCGTTGACTCCAGACGAGCCCCCGGCAGCCGCAGTGGCTGTAACTTCGTTAACCGCAACGTCAAGCTCGAGCGCGGAACTCGGCGACCCATAGGCAGCCAGTATCGTGCAGAGGATGAGCGAAATACGCATAACGATTAGCGAACTCCTCGGTGATAGCTTATGAACCCGGAGTGACTATTATTCCGTTAATTCGACGCGCCTCACAATACCCAATCATTCCGTGAATTCAGTTTTCATTTTAATTGGCCGGAACGTTATTGTTCGTTGGATAGGTCAGTTCATCTGCAAATCGCATACCACTTTTGAACCAAGCGAATAATCAATAAGTTATCGTCACAGCGAGAAGGCGGGCGTAAAGAATCCAAGAATATTGGGAAGTTTTTGGCCGGCGGTACGTAAAGAGTCTTGACAATCCCGGCCTATCACCTCGCCGGAATCATCGATGTGGTGGCTATATTGGCTATCGTTAAAGGTCGGTTATGGGCACTGACCGTCGGGCCGCAAGGTCCGCTATCGAGAGCAGAGCCGCCGGTCGCGCATAGATGCGGAATCGACGAGAACGGCCAACAACCGGACGTTCACGTTCTGCAATTCCTCCGATAACCCGTCAGTTGGAAATCTAAATCTGCTCGAATTGCGAATCGCCAAATCATTGAGCTGAGTCCGCTGGCTCAAAAAAGAATGGGTTCAGCTCAATGAATGATCGTGTTTCCGGATGCTCGGAAAGCCAGTTCAGCAATTCGTCTTTTGTAGTCGAAGTGATAGTGTTTTCGATATATGGCCAGAGCTGCTTGCCACCCGGCGTCTGCATCAGCGTTGCCACATAATGCATCCAAGCGTTGTAGTCACTTATCGGAATTAGCGAGGCTTTGTACAAGTCGATGGCTTGTTTCGCCCGAAAACATTGCTCAAAGAAAAATCAATAAAACCGCCGCTTCTCCGAGTTATTCAACGCTTCGAAATTGGTTAGGCCTTTGGCGAACAGGTCACTTAGTTGTGGGTTAATTGAACCCGGCGCAAGTAGCCTGTCGCGGGAACCATCCCATAAAGCCTGCATGCTCTCGGCACGAGCCGATTGATCGCTCTTGCGAATCTGCAACGCAAGATAGATCAACGACCCTATAACCCCGATAGCGCCAACAGTTTCCCCAACAGCGCCAATTGCGTCCCAATTCATACTAGTACCTCTGTCTTCCCGACGATTAGGTTACTTGGTGGAAAAGGCGGTGTCAGTTTAACTACGCTTATTGCAACGCCGCATGACCGTCCGCGTTGGAGCGGCTAAGGAGACGGTCGCCAGTAGCCTCAAGATCGACGCGAACGGCCACAAATCGACATTCGCTGTTGCGGGAAGGGGAATATCACGGCGAATGAATGGCAAAACATTAGGTTGTCCGAAGCGACGGGTTAAGTGGCGCTTTCGTTTTCTTTTCCTCGGTAATTTATTGGCTTTTGCTCAAGTTTGTTTCGCTCATTCACCAAATTTCTAAAATCCTGCGAATGCCATTGTTCGCGCACCGCCCACCAGAACTCGAATCCGCGAGTTGCCGTAACTTCGGACAATTGAATTTCCAAGGATTCCCAAAACTCCCTGTCGAGATTGCCTTTTTTGTATTGGATGTACGACACTTCGTAGTAGCGAAAGATGGCGCTCATAAATCCAATAAAGCGAACCCTATCGATGTCGTCGAGATCCTCCGGATTAAAAGCCCCCGTGTGAAATACAGTGGCAAATTCACGTTCTTCGGAAACCTTTACTGCGATTGTCATAAAAGTGTCAACGTGCGATTGAGATGTAGAGGTTTTTATCGCCTGCGTGTTTTGCAGCAATTGCCAACCGACAAATACAAGCGACGCTACAACTAAGACGACGCCAAGTAGCTCAGCGATTGCCGAAACGGCTTCCCAGTTGATTGTTTCCATGATGCGCCCCCCTTGTAACCGATGGATGCATCAAGAATAGCGTATCGTCGGATTTCGCCTACCGCCTTTCGCAGCGCAGCATGAGCGTTTGTTTATCCTCTTTGTAACGGACGTTCAGCTACGCGAGGGAAATGAGCGCGAACGGCCAGTTTCGGACGTTCATGCTTCCAACGCCCTCGGATATGCTGCCGATTGGATTATCTGTCGGGAGAAGGCGTGATGAACTGGGATGCGATTGGTGCTTCAGGAGAAGTATTTGGGGCCATAGCTGTCGTTATATCGATTGGATACCTTGCGATTCAGATTCGAGAAAGCACGAGAACTGCGAAACTCGCGGCAACGAGAGACTTATTCTCCGAATTTCACTTAGCTGTTTCTGCTAATAGTGCCGACGACATCATCACAGAAATATGGCTCGTCGGCGTTCGCGATCGATCTCGATTAACTCACGCAGACCGATTCAGATTCGGGCAAATGCTTTACCGAATGCTTGCGGCCTTCGAGCAGCAATACCTACATCTCCAAGAGAATACGATTAGCAGCAAGTATTTCGAAGCCCAAATTGGAGCATTTGAAGCAACCGTAACCTATCCAGGTGTCCGCGATTTTTGGGAAGCCAACAAGAAAATATTTCACGATGACTTCCAGCGCTATGTAAATGACCTGATCAGGTCTACACCGGAAACCGCAGCAGACGAGTTTAAGCCGAAGCGCATCGACATTGATGTTTAGAGTCCCAGTGAAATGCAACGGGCGCTGACGCGCCGATAACGGCCGTTCATCGGTAAGACCCATATGTACGAAACCGGCCAATAACCGACCTTCGACGCGGAAAGTATCAACCATCTGGTTACCTCCATCGATTGCCCCGGTTTCTTCCGGCTGTAGTGGTTGTCGGGCGGGGCATTCAGGCACTGGGAAATGCCAACTTAGCGCGGCACGCGCCGGGAAAGCCGAGCTAGAGAACCAAAAGGCGAGACCTGAAACCGAGCGCCACGTGCGAGTTCGTTCTAGGGTTCGCCACTATCACCGGTTACGGAAAGCCGGCATGATTTCCTGGGCAAACCGCTCCATCGATCGCGTGCCCTTGGCGACCTCCATACCTGGGAACTGCATATAAGTGACGAGGTCCGTACAGACAAAATCTCGGTAAAACGTCTCGATCTTCTCTGCAACCTGATCCGCAGTACCAACCATGAATACGTCCTTGAGAATGGAATCACGCATATCTTGTGGCCGCGTCACAGGGAGCGGTGCGTCATCGCCTTCAGCGTCCTTTGCGCCTTCGAGAATGTCTTGGTAGAACTCGAGCAGGTGAAACAAGTGATCCTGACATTCATCCCAGGCCTGATCTTCACTGTCGGCAATGTAAATCATGCGCAATTGCGCAACTTTAAAGTCATCAGGGTTTCGCCCTTCTGCCTTCAACGTTTCAATGTAAAGCGGCGCTGGGTCAGGTCCGAATGTCGCCATCAGGTGGTGACCATGCTGTGCAGCGCGGCGGATGCCCTTCGGCCCGCGAGCTCCTATCCAGATCGGAGGGTGCGGTGTTTGTACCGGTTTCGGCGACAGGTGCAGCTCTTCGATTTGCGTGAATTCACCTTGATACGACACGCGCTCCTCTGTGTGCAGTCGTTTGTAGATGTCGAGTGCCTCATACAGGCGACGCGCGCGAGTACCGCGGTCCAGACACAGAGCGTTGAACTCGTGATATGAGTACCCCTGACCGACCCCGAAGTCAAAACGGCCGTTAGAGATAATATCCACATTGGCGACGTCCTCTGCAGCTCGCACCGGATGTTGATAGGGCAGCAACAGGATGAACGTTCCTATACGGATGCGTGTGGTCTGCGCTGCAATCGCGGCAGCACTCGGCAGTAAGGATGGGTTATAACCATCTTCGGTAAAGTGATGCTCGGTCAACCATACGTTGTCGTAGCCTAGTTCCTCGGCCCGCTTAATTTGTACAAATAGATCCTGATACAAATCCGGGTACGGCCGACGCCATTGTCGTGGATTGCGAAAATCTGCGGTAATACCAAAGCGCATCGATTCAGCCCTCGTAGGTCGATGGGATAGTGACCAACTATGCCAGAATTATTCGGGTTCGACTTTCACGGGGGCGATCGTAGCGGACCTAGGCGGGCTTTGCGAAAGCGGAGCGAATGTTGCGTTCGCGCATTCTCCTGTCCGTTGCGATGCCGCATACCGGTGACTGCTATCAGGTGCGGAGCCGACATTAGCCGGGAAGAGCCTAACTTCGCTTCTCGGCCAAGAACCGACCTTCATCGCTACACGCTTCACGATTACACTGCCGATTCACCGTTAAGGCAAAAATTAAGACATGGACTATGTAAGTGTAGAAGAAGCGAAGAACGCGGCAGGTTTGCGCGCAACGTTTGTTGCCAACGCACCGAGTCCTTGGGGAGAAGCACTCAAAGGCATGCTGAAATATAAGGGTATTCCGTATACGGCAACCCTCTATCAGGTCGGTGCGTCATCAAATCAGGCATTGATTGAATGGACCGGCGAAGACAGCGCGCCGAGTGTTATGTATGACGACGAGCTGCCACGGTCCGGTTGGGCTGAGATCCTGCTGCTGCTTGAACGGCTCGCACCGGAGCCGGCACTGATCCCGGCTGATCCTGAACAACGCGCCGTAATGATGGGCCTGGCGCACGAAATCTGCGGCGAGATGGGTTTCGGTTGGAGTAGTCGATTACTAATCGCTGATTTCGCTTTGGACCCTTCAATCGAATTCCCGGTACCGCCGGAGATGGGGCAGTACTTAGCCTCGAAATACGGTTACCACGCTGGCATCCGCGAGGAAGCGACAGCGCGTGTTGTAGGCGTTCTGAATGTGCTGGCTAAACGACTGAAGGCTGAACAGGCTAAAGGCAATCGGTTCTTGATGGGTGCTGAGGTCAGCGCTGTTGATTTCTATTGGGCAACGTTTTGTGCGTTGCTTAAGCCTTTGCCTCACGAACAGTGCAACATCATGGAAGTGTTGCGCGCAGCGTTTGATTTTCCTTACCCGGAAATACGTCCGTCACTGGATCCGGTCTTGATAGAACATCGCGATTTCATGTACGCCGAATACCTTGGCTTGCCCATGGTACTGGCCTAGTCACGTCATTGCCCCGTTGCAAGATTGCTCTGTTGCGGCAAATAATTAAACGGCAGTTCACGACCGGTAAGCAGACAGTCGCATAAAATCTCAATCGGGCAGAAACCGGCCAATTACGGACTGTCGCTGAATTAATATCAGATGTTCGAGTCAGCTAATCTTCGCTCGACGGCAAACGACCGGAGCGGCCGCGCAAGAAGGCGACTGTCAAGTGTCACTGTTCATCGCTTGGCTACGTGGCAGATCGCCTCGCGATCCCTTCCTCCCCGACGTGTTGCCACGAATCATCAAAATCAGATCGGTTTGCATTGATGTGATTGACGAATTCTGAACTGAACGGTGTCAGTCGCATTTCCCACCAATCTGCAATAATTGGGTTCTGAAGTAGCCCATAGATTGATTGGCTTTTATCTCTCCAAGAGTCCTCTGCGAGGCGTCCTTTTGAGTAAAGTTGAAAGTAGCCTTCAAAAATCATGAAAAGTTCGCCAATCAACCATTTAAATCGTACTCGTTCCATCGCCGTAAGTGAATCCGGCTCATCGGCGGCCCGATCGTAGAGTGCCGTTAGCTCGGCACTCGTGGTCATGTGAGACATCCAATCGGCACTCCGCTCGGAAAGCCCTAATTCTGATGCTGAGAGCATAGATTCAGAGTTGTGTCGAACTTGGATCGCGAGGTATCCGAGCGTCGCAATTACACCGATGGCGCCTATAATCTCGCCAATCGCGCCTACAGCTTCCCAATTCATTCGTTTACGCTCGCCATTTAACATTTAAGCATTTATTTTTCGTGCGTATTGTCGCATGAGAGATGCATGTGTTCATTTACAGGAGTCCAGCGGATTACTGCGACCAGTCGCTTACCACCTGTTGCAGCGCGGCATCGTACAACCGTCCGGTGTACTTCCACATAGCCGACGCTCAGAGCCATCTAAGCGACCTAGTGCTAACGGCCAGAAGCCGACATCCAGATGCGGAGCGCGCAGAGGTAAATCCTTAGGTCTCTTCACCCCAGTGCTAGAATCCGCTGGCCAGCATTTGGAGAGGACGGTTTGACCGACTCGATCGTTCAGCAGCTTTACCAACGCAAGATGTTCCGCATAACGGCCGGATATCTGGCGGTGGCGTGGTTGCTGTGGCAGGTGGTCGGCACAACATGCCCGGCATTCGAGTGTTCTACGCAGTTTCAAAAATCCATTTTGTATTTTCTCATTGCCGGGTTACCCGTCACCCTTGCAATTGCGTGGGTGAATTGGAAAACCGCGATTCTGGCGGGTTCGGGATTACTCGCTGGATCCGCGGTGATGTTTTTTGCAATGCGTGGTCCCGCGAGTGAGACCGAAACCGCCGCCACTACGCCTCCTATGGATGTCGCCCAATCTGCTCCGCAGCGGGACATTGCCATCGCGGGGAAATCCATTTCCACGCCGCGGGAGACAAACGACATAGCCGAAAATCCCGGCTTTAGCGGTCGGCCGGCGATCGCGGTATTACCCTTCGACAACCTTTCGCCCGACCCTGAGCAGGCCTTCTTCGCCGACGGTCTCGCTGAAGACTTGATCACACGTCTGTCGAGCTGGCGCGCCTTCCCGGTGATCGCGCGCAATTCCAGCTTCCAGTACCGCGGCGGGAACGTAGACCTGCAGCGTGCCAGTACCAAACTCGCGGCGCGGTACATTGTTAAAGGCAGCGTGCGCCGAGTTGGCGATCGCATCCGCGTTGCAGCGCAGTTGATCGACGGCCCTTCGGGCGAGCACGTCTGGGCTGAAACGTACGATCGGAAGGTCACCGACGTATTTGAACTCCAGGACGAAATGAGCGCCACAATTGCGGCGTCGTTAGTAGGCGACCTCACGCGCGCCGAGGGTGAGCGAGCGCGCCAGCGGGGGACTCATAACCTGGAAGCATGGAGCCTCTATCAATTAGCCTTACAGCATTTTGATCGTTACACGCTCGATGATTTCGCCGAAGCACGCCGGCTTTTCGAGCAAGCCGCGGAACTTGACCCTCGTTTCGCGACTGCACTTGGACAGGTGGCTATTGCTGGCTATTCGGAAATCATGCTCGGATACAGCGGGCCGCGCGAGGAACTGGTTGCAGACATGACAACGAGCGCGCGCCGTGCGGTAGAGCTGGATGCACGTGATCCGGCGGCGCACCTCGGCCTCGCCGGGTCTTATTTGGCCGGGGTTGAACTGACGAACGCGCTCGAATCGATAGAACGGGCCGTCGATCTCAACCCTAGTATGCCAGAGGCCTGGATCTGGCTCGGTTTTACCCGAATCCTCGCTGGTAACCCAGAAGGCGCGATCGCAGCGACTGTGCGAGCTCAGCGGCTCAACCCCCAGGGGCCTATGGTGTGGATCTACGATAATTTCGCACTGGCCCATTGGGAGCTTGGCCGTTACGGCGAAGCGCTAGAGGCGGCACGCCGGTTAGTCGCGACACAACCTACGTATTTTCCGGGCTACGCTTACATTGCGATGAGCGCCGTCGCGCTAGGGCAGGTTGAGGAAGCACGCGCGGCGATTACCGAAGGGCGCGGAGTAAACCCCGAACTATCCCTCGAACTGATGCAGAACTATTTTGGTGTCTCTCGACACGAGGTGGATGCGCGGCGGAACGACGCGTTACGCAAGGCGGGACTCGAGTGACAACCGAATGACCTGCACCGCCTTCGGCTACGCGCTTCCAGAGGGCGCGAAGTTCCGTCACGAGTGCGCTCCCCGCCTGCGGAACTCGGCGGTCGCATAGAGGCACTGATCGCCGACCCGCAGTTCGGGCCGCAAGGTCCGTTATCGAGAGCAGAACCGCCGGTCGCGCATAGATGCGGAATCGACGCGAACGGCCATGAACCGACGTTCACGTTACCGATCCCCTAGGATATGCTGTCCATTGGATTTAGTAGCGGGGAATTGAAAGATGAATTGGGAAGCAGCCGGAGCGATCGGAGAAATAGTAGGCGCCCTAGCTGTTGTAATTACTCTAGTCTATCTGGCTGTCCAACTTCGTCAGAACGCGATGTCGCAACGTGCAACAGTCGAGCAGCAGATCGCCACAGGTTTAAGTGAAAGTTTCCGAATAAATGCGGATACAGATATCCCACGGATATGGGCGCTCGCTTACCGCGATTTCGCCGAACTGACCGAAATAGAAGCTGCGAAATTCGCTTTTTTCCTGTTCTCACATTTGAAGCAGTTCGAGCACGCATATATTCAGCATGAGATGGGCAACCTTAGCGACGTCTCTTGGGAAGCTATAGACCGAACGTTTCGGGAGACCGTCACTATTTCTGATGGCGCCAGGCAGTACTGGAAATTTAGAAGGACCGCCTTCCACGAGGGTTTTTGCGCCCATGTGGACCGCGCTTTGCTCAAAGACGTTACTGAAAACCGAGAAGCGATTATTGATTTTCTTACTCCCGAACGATGACCCTACGACCATTGCCTTCAAGCCCAACGAACGTATCACCGAAGGTAGGCCCTGTCGTCTTTTTCAGCGTCTAATGAAACGACGGGTCACGGCCAGTAAGCAGACGGCTGCATAAAATCTCAATCGGGCGGAAAACGGCCACAAAGTGACATTCACGCTTCCACTCCTGTCGGATATGCTGCCGACTGAATATTGTTGCAGGGAATTGAAAGATGAACTGGGATGCTCTTGGAGTCATTGCTGAATTAATTGGGGCCTCCGCCGTCGTAATCACGCTAGTATTCCTTGCGATAGAAGTTCGTAATGGCAGGAACGCTACGGAGTCCGCGTCGGTAGACACATTGGCGGAAGGTTTTAATAGTACGAATGCACTTCTCGCGAGCGATCCCGAATTGGCGGCTATCTGGATAAAGGGAATGAGCGAGCCGACGTCGCTGACAGAAGTCGAGTCGATACGATTCCTCGCGACGACTCAGTCCTACATCAATCATTTCTCTACCGTCCTCAAATATCACGAGTCCGGATTGTTGCCCGAAGAAGAATGGTTGACCCACTATCATTCAATGCATTACATATTTAATTCCGTGGGTGGTAAATGGCTCAGGGACAAACTCAACATGGCACCGGCGGTGCGAGCGGTGTTTGACGCGCCATTGGAGAAGCAGCGAGTAGAAGGTTTCTGGCACGCCCCGCACTCAACCTAGCGAGAAGCGCCGCCCAACAACATGCCCGGAGGCCGACGCTTGACCGCACCTTCTCTTGCTAACGCCACGAGCGTCGCGCGTTCGAGCGCAGACGAACGTCAGCTTAGCATCTCGATAGCGGACATCCGACCCAGCGTTAACTTTCAACGCGAACGGCCACTAGGAGACCTTCGCGCTCACGCGGCTCTCGGGCATTTTCACCTTTGCATTATGCTGCGGCGTAAGCGCCGAGAATAAGCCGGTGCTACTCACGCCGATAAGTCAGCTTCTCGACATCCGATCGACTTCGCTACAGTGCTTCCAAGTTCCAGGAGGTATTCCCGCGTGGTTTGTTCGGCGGCGTCGGAGTCTCCTTCACAAATTGCGGTGATAATTTTCGATTGCGCGATTTGCGCTTCGGACGAAAGGGAAAAGCGGCCGAATGCGACACGAATGAAAAAATCGCAGCGGTCCCATAACGAAGAAGCGATTTGCGCTGTGAGAGGAGAGCGGGCAAATTCATGAATTGCGTAGTGACGTCGCCGGTTTTGTTCCCTTAAGGCCGCACCTGGGGCCGGACTCTTGTACAAAGAGAAGTCCTCATTTTCGAAATTTTCCACGAGACGCTCTAATTCCCGAGCTTCTTCCCGACTGCGGCGCAATGTCGCGAAACGCGCAATCAACCCTTCTGACATGGCGAACAACTCGTAAAAATCGGTGACTTCGTCCGCTACTGGGACAGTAACGCGGATACCAACTTGGGGCAGGACTACGAGGAAACCGTCCGTAGTGAGGTGTTTTACGGCGTCGGTTACCGGAGCCCTACTGCAACCGATTGCGCGACCGATGACATCGGTGGAGATGCGATCTCCCGGGTCAAGGCCACCATTTAACAACAAATCCTTTAAGTATTCGTATGCCAGAGCGTGCAAATGGGGATGCTCAGAAACTAGCCAAGGCGGTATAGCGGGGAGTTCGGTTCTTTGTTGACCCACGGGATTAATCATCGTAATCTACTAGTCGACTAGTCGACTAGTCACTAAATTGTGTCCATCAATTGCCTCATCCTGAGGTAAAAAGCGGCCAGATGAGGTGTTCGGGATTATGTATGACGCATTGACAGAATCGCAAGCCATTGTAGAAGAGCTGCGCACGACATCCCTCGCAAGCGAGCAGGCGCGTCGGGTTGACGACAGAGCTATTGGATTAATACGTGGCGCCGGGCTTAACCAACTGATGACCCCGGCTGCTTACGGCGGGCACCAATCAGCACCTCGAGCGTTAGCACTTTCCTGCGCAATTACTGCACGCGGCTGCCCGTCTGCGTCGTGGGTGCAAATGGTCTGTGGAGCGCATACGTTCATGTTAGGTATGTTCCCTGAACAATGCCAAGACGAAGTGTTTTATGGAGATCCCGCCGTGCTGATCCCTGGAACGCCAGGTGCTCAAGGGACTTGTAAGCGAGCCGAGGGTGGTTTCCTAATGAATGGACGGTGGCAGTTTTGTAGCGGTGTAGACCATGGTAGTTGGATCCTGGCTGGAGCGCGCGGTATACCCGACGACAGCGGAAATTCTACCCCGAACTTGTTTGTTGTGATGCCGGCTGCCGACGTTATTATCGATGATACTTGGCACGTGCTAGGTATGTGTGGCACGGGATCAAAGGATATTGTGCTTGAAGATGTGTTCGTGCCGGATTACCGCACAGTAGATGCGGCACTAGCGATGGCTGGCGCAGCGCCTGGTGTAGAGATTTCGGTTTATCGCTTGCCGGTCATGTCGGTACTGTCAACGGTGCTCTTTGGTTCCGTGCTCGGGATAGCAGAGGAGGGGCTGGCGGAGTTTGTCAACCAAACCAAAGTTCGCAAGGATATCTACGTTGGCGGCTCAAAAGCGAGTAAGCCTGGGTTGCAAATGCGTATTGCCGAAGCCAGTAAAGAAATCGAGCTTGCGCGGATGGTTCTCGAACGTAACTGCGATCTGCTCGACGCGGCGATGAAAAACTCCACCGCGATGGACCTCGAAGAGAGAGCGGCGGTCCGCTGGAATTCGGCATATGGCGGTGAACTTTGTCGTCGCGCAACTGAACGGATGTATGCTGTCGCTGGAGGACATGCGACGTACGATGTTAACGCACTACAACGTTTTCATCGCAATATTACGACTGCAACCCACCACGCTATCCTGGAATTTGACACAGTAGCGGAAGTTACAGGGCAATTGATGTTGGGAGTTGAGCCGAAGTATGGCTTTATTTAAAACTTGGTGTTGAGGTGTAATAGTGTCCCGCAACGTCGCGACTCCCCACCACGGTGGTGTCAGAAATTCTGTGTGTGAGCCGTTTTAAAAATCAATCACCAAGATTGAATCGTTCTCCGAACTGGATCGCAAACTGAGCCTTCGCCTGCGACCAGGCAATGGGCGGCTTCTTCCACTT